>Ga0209636_10000008_pt1 | contig 175105 bp, 195 predicted proteins | sample DeeMarSWOR152_54_FD_187464 | JGI IMG/M metagenome (GOLD analysis project Ga0209636, IMG submission 187464) | Marine sediment microbial communities from White Oak River estuary, North Carolina - WOR-1-52-54 (SPAdes) (version 2) | ecosystem: Environmental > Aquatic > Marine > Intertidal zone >...
AGTACTCCAGACATCCCCAGTATCTCGGCTACATCATCTGGAGCTATGGGGTCATGTTGCAGGCATCTCTGGCTGGAATCAGTTGGGGAGGTTCAAATCCTGGGGCGAGTTTGCCATGGTTGATCTCAGCACTCATCGTGGTAGGCATAGCGTTAGCCGAGGAAATCAACATGAGCAAAAGAGACAGGGATACATATCTGAAATACAAAGAAGGGGTTCCATTCATGTTCCCCATCCCCAAGTTCATAACCTCACTGGTGACAGCTCCGATCAGAGTCTTGTTGAGGAAGAACCAGCCAGAAAACAGAAAGGAGATCATCGGCACCTTCGCTGTGTATTTCCTAATATTCGTCCTATTGTCACTACCGTTTATTCTCCTGAACTTTCCTCCAGACCACCAGTGGTGGAAGTGGCCAGTATGGCCTATCGGCCCCGGCCCAATCTTCGAATTGGCTCGCTCTCTACTCTAAATTGCAAAGTTTCAGCTATGTCAACCCTCAAATTCCCTTTTTTCTATGCAATGCACATGCATGCATTTGGCTTACATTTCAGCAATCCACATGTCTATCGAGTAAGAAGCTAAGTAATATAGAATTGGTAGAGATTTTCAACCTCTTTTATCTGACTTACATCAAGGGGTAACTCTTCAACTCTTTTTTACCCCTCTTACTTCAAGTTCATATATGAGGGGTAATTTTTCTTTGATTTTTTACCCCTCACTCTATTATTCTCTATTCCATCCTTCCTTATTCCTATTCCATTAGGAACCTATCCAAATGAGGGGTATACATGGTATAGGACCGTCCATAAACCGTTAACCGTCCCCGTTGGTTGGTTGGATTAAAATTTAATTCCAAACCCAAACACATACGCATTAATTCTATCACAAGTAATAAGACCCGAGATAGACAAACGTGGGTTAGGTAAAAGAAACACAAATGGATCGTAAATCTGGGGAAATTATGAAAGCGGTTATCTATGAAAAATTTGGATCGCCTAATGTTCTTGAATATAGAGAAGTAGAAAAACCTACGGTCATGGAAGATGGTATACTCGTAAAAATTCATGCCTCATCCATGAATGCAGTGGATTGGCATATTCGAAGTGGTACTCCATTCATGGCTCGATTATTGGGCGGTAGTGCTAAAACCCTCTTCAGGAAACCTAAAAGCAATATGTTGGGAGCTGATTTTGCTGGGAAGATTGAGTCGGTAGGAAAAAACATAGAGCAATTTAAAAAAGATGATGATGTTTTTGGTTTCGTAAATGTTGGTGCTCATGCAGAGTACATTTGTGTTTCCGAAAAAGGTTTAGTAATAAAAAAACCTGTCAATATGACCTATGAACAGGCTGCGGCAGTTCCTACAGCGGGGATCATGGCACTACAAGGTCTCAGGGATAAAGGGAATATCAAGTCTGGACAGAGGGTTCTGATTAATGGAGCATCTGGAGGTATAGGAACTTTTTCTGTTCAAATAGCTAAGTCCTTCGGGGCAGAGGTCACTGGGGTATGTAGTACAAGGAATTTGGAGCTTATAAAATCCATTGGAGCAGATGAGGTTATTGATTATACAAAGGAAGATTTCACAAAAACTGGTCAGAGTTATGACCTTATTTTCGATGCAGTAGCCAAGAGTTCATTTTCAAAATGCAAAAACTCATTAAAGCCCGAAGGAATCTATGTTTCAACAATATTTGGTCTTAGACCTATTCTCCAAAAGTTTTGGACTTCAATGACCAGTAGTAAAAGAATGATTCCGTATTTGATGAAACATAGCAAGGAAGACCTAATTTACATCAGGGATCTTATCGAGGCTGGCAAAGTAAAATCTGTAATAGATAGGGTTTACCCGTTGAATGAAGCAGCAGAAGCTCATAGGTATGTCGAAAAAGGACATGCAAGGGGAAAAGTAATAATTATTATGTAAGTTTACATATATGAGAAGAGAAGAAGGAAAAAATGCTCTCAGAAATAGGTATCAAGCGATCGACCACGGGGATAGGGGAATGAGTGTAGATCCCTCTTGGAAGGGAGTTTATAAAGTGGGCGGATTGTCCTTATTCGCCGCTGGATTTGTCCTATTTTTATTCTTTCTTGCTCTATTAATTTTACAAACATCTCCAACACTAACTCCAGAGATGGTTCTTGATAATCCTGTACCTCCTGTCTCACTCTACGCTTTAGCTGCCTTTGGAGAGTTACTTCTTATGCCTGGGGTGTTAGGACTCTATTATTCTCTGAAGAATGTCAAGAAAACCCATATGTTGATGGCAACCGCCCTGTGGTTGGTAGCGGTAATCTCGTTCCTTATATCTCGCAGTCAAATCATAGCTCTCCTTCCAATAAGCGGTAGTTACCAAGCTACAACAAGCGAGACCATGAGAGCAGCATATCTGGTATCGACTGAACATGCAATTGAATTAGGAAATGTTTTCGCAGATATGGCTTTGATGCTCCTCGCAGTCTCCTCCATCATCATTGGTTTGGTTATGCTGAAAGGAGTTTTTAGCAAGGGTGTTAGTTACTTGGTCATAATTTCAGGCACTTTAACTCTTTTAGGCACAATTGGAGTCTTGCTAGAGCCCTTAACCATACTAACATTATTTGGGTTAGTCCTAACAGCAGTCTGGCAAATAGTCGTTGGTGTCAAACTCTACAAACTGGGCTAAAGACGTTTAGCACCCTCCCTACATGCGCCCGCATAACGGGTATCTACTTTTATTTATTTACGATCTTGCCCACCCCTACAAGAAAAAACAAAAAACCCAGACTTTTCAGGTTTTATTTCCTCACATTCAGTACGCACAACCGAACGCTAGCTCCCTTGGGGACACTCTGGCGCGTAGCGGAAGGCGGAATTCTTGCGCCTTGAATGGTGTAGGAGTGTGGTTGTTTGGGAAAAGTTAACATTCAATTGGATTTGACAGACGAAGCAAAAGGGCAGTTTCTTGTTGAAGTTACGGTTGGACGTTTTTATATATTTCCAGAGTCTGTTCAGCTGCTTTTGTCCACGTAAAATATCGCAAAACCCGTTTCCGTCCCGTTGCTCCCCACTTCTTCGCCTTCTTAGGATCATTCAACACTTGCTTCACTCCCCAAGCAATATCCGCTGGATCTCCTCCATTCACATGAATTCCATTTTGCTCTGGTCCAGAGGATAAAACCTGCTCACGGAAGCCAACTACTCCTTGGGCCCCAACCACGATTGGTTTTGCCATAGACATAGCTTCTAGACTTACAATGCCAAAGGGTTCGTATATGGATGGAAAAATGCAGACGTCAGAAGCGGCGTAATGCAAAATCCTTTCATTTTCTGGGACAAATTCGAAATGGCAGATAACCTTATCTTCTATCTCAAGCCTCTTTGCCATCTCCACAATATCTGTCTGCTCTTCTCCCTTACCTAAAATCACCAACTTTGTCTTAGGATATTCCTTTAATATCAAGGGCATAGCCTGAACTAAATTCCTTACACCCTTCACCCAAGTTAGTCGCCCCAAGAAAAAGAGCATACATTCATCGTCTTGAACCCCGTGTTTATGCCGAATTTTATTAACTTTTTCCTTCTTACATGTCCTAGGACTGTATCGCTCAGGGTCCACTCCATTCCAAACCACGCTAATCTTTGATTTGGGCCAACCATGTCGAGCAAGGTCTTCCTGCATAGCATAACTAACGGTAATTATGCGATCTGCGGATTCAGCAGTCGCAGACTCAAGGTAAGATACCACCTTTGAACCTCGACTACCGCTTCGACCCCACTCCGTGCTATGGACGTGAGAAACTACGGGCACTTTTGTCTCGTTTTTGACTATGATTCCAGAAATGCTGCTTAGCCAGTCGTGAACACAAACCACATCAAAGTGGTCGCCCTCTTTTTTGATTAATCCATTGATAAGTTTTGTTGCGCTGAGGACGTTAGAGATGAAGATGTCATTGAAGAAGCGGATGTTTGTTCCCCATTTTTTTAAGTCATCAGTAACAAACATTGGAAAAACGTTGCTTGCATCGGCAATTCTAGGACGATGAACCTCCACACCTCTTAAAATTTCCCTAGTCTTCAAATCTCCAGAATTAAGAGTAAAAACCGTTACGTCATGACCCAACGCAACGAACTCTCGAGTTATATATTCGGCGTATGTGCCTAATCCTCCGACAAGCTTGGGTGGATATTCCCAAACGAAGAAAGCTATTCTCAAATAGGTCCCTCTCTAGAACTTTACGTTTGGAAAGAAAAATCATCTTGTGTGTAACAGAAGCATATACACAGAATAGACTAGTAAGTTTTCTTCAGTTTGGTTACGCAATCTACAAAGTTTGAGAGCACTTTGTTTGGGCAATCAATTTCAAGATTCGAACATAAATTCTTTAAAACTATCTTCTCTATCACCATGGCTCCAGAACTAAAAAACTCCTCAAGACCTTCAATGAAAACTTCTAACTTTTCCGGAATCTCTTCCTGTTTTAACGAGTGATTTCTCTGTAAATGCCTGTAAATAACCGCGGTAGCAGATTCTCCGAAAGTGTCTTTCAAACCATCATCTACGGATTTAATAAGCAACTTTTCGAACGTCATATTCTTTCTTCCCATTAACTAGTCTTCCGATTATTCATCATGTCTGCGCGCACAAACTTCTTGTCCTTATGAAGTTTCTTATAAAGTAGAGTGTGCAGAGAGGCACTACAAACATGAAATCAACAGAATTAAGTATTATTTTATCTAACCTGCTTATACTTACCTTCGTCTTCGAACAAAAAATCCAATCACCAAAACCGCTACGACAGCCACAACCGCGCCCATGATATAAAGTTTATATTGATTTATCCATGTGTCGTTTACTCGAAAGGGCTTCAATTCGCTATAAGCTTCATGTCGTAAATCGTCACCGTCTAATCTGGTCTGAACACGCCATGGCCCTATTGAGTTGGGTTTGAAACTGGCAATGAAGGTTCCGTTTGAGTTTGTGTAAGTTATTACACTATATTGTTCGACGGTAGACACAGTAGGCAGGGTAAATACCAAAGTGACTGTTAAGTTATCTACGATTGGATAAACCGACCCTGTTACTGTGATATTTTCTCCAATAGTTGTGCTCTCTTTTGTTACATTGCAAGTTATTGACATCGGAGTCTTCGCTACAGTAAAGTTTCTGTAACCACTATACGCACCAAAGCAAGTTTTGTTACCCACCCAACTTGCTATCACTGCCCAAGATGCTGTTTTGTTTGGGAAATACGCATCAGTGAAGAATCCGGAGGAATTAGTAGACAGCAATCTAGGCGTTACGACACCACTGCAGGTGTAGGTCAATGTCACTGTTGCTCCGCCGTGCGAGATTGAACCCGTAACCATGATGTTTTCGCCGTAATAAACAACAGATTTGAATAAAGCTAACGTTATGTTAGTTGGATTCTTTACCACGTAACTGTCTTGCACTTCAGCGTTGTTTCCAGCGTTGTCAGATGCCGAAATTCTATACTTAACCGTAGTTCCAGCTGGTTGTCCCGGTATTGTTCCAACATATGTTTGGTTCTGAGAAGCAGCCATTTCAATCGCAGTTGAAGTTGCCCAGTCATCGCTTGTGTAATTCAACAGCACCGTGTCTAAACCTGAATTCTCCTCTACGTAGGAAATTATTGTTGTTTCGTTGTTGGAATACGCCGATTCTACGGGGTCTTTAATGCGCAATTCTGGGGCTTCAAAATCCGTTTTAACCATGAAATTGAGACTGCCGTCTCCATGCTCGGCAATCAAAACCAAGTGATAAAGAAGGTTGTCCTCGTAGGGCGCTGTATAGTTTATTAGCATGTCTTCTCCTGGAAACTCGCAGCTCGCCATTGCCTCCGTATGCCTGAAACCTTCGCTATCTAAGTTATATCCGCCATAAAGCCCTGAAAGATCGCCGTATAGCCCTAACTCCCAAGCTAAAGGCATACCGTTCAGGAGGGAGCCCATGCCTTTTGAGGGGTTTGCCATGATGTATAACCGGGCTTCGTACATGTCTAGGGTGTCTGGCACTTCAATCAATATCTCTACGTGTCTACTTGTCGTGTTGAATTCATATGCCCAACTTGTGTTTTCAACAGGCTTGTCGTCTACCTTTCCTTCCATGTAACGTTGATACCATTTGTTGCACTCAACGTTTTCGATCAACATGAAGGTTGCCTCCTTTGCACCTTGACTCTCTCTTGGATCGTTTTTTATGAGGAAACTGTAGTTACCTGTTTGTTTTGGAGTGAAAAATGGGTGGTCCACTGTAGTGCCTAAATGTTCAGGTAGTCCTGCCGCTTCGGTGTGATATGACTCTAGTTCTCCAGAGGGATCGTAAACGAAAATGTCGTAGTCTGTTTTAGCTGAAGCGGGATCGTAATCAACCCATTCTCCGTAACAGTATACGTGGTAAGTGGAGTTCTTGTTTAGGGTGTAAACGTAAGTCCAATTAGCTCCTATAGGGATCTGAGACTCATTTATTTTTACAGGCAAAACTGGTTTGCTTACATGGGTCCAATTTCCAAGATTATAAGGAACGGAGGGTTGCGCTGAAACTTTAGTAATTGTTGTAAATGATGGAGCTAGCGCTGTTATGCAGCAGACTAAAATTAGGAGTAAGAGACTCAGCTCTCTAGTCGACCATCTATGCAACTGTTATTCCTCGTTCTTGATTTCATAGACTACGAGCCAAACGTTTGGCATTGAAAAGTTGTTGCTGATCAGTAAAAATGGTTATGAAGAGTGGGTCACTACCTAAAATATGAATTAAATCGAGTCAGACTTGAACCCCGGACCATTGGAGACATCAACCGTTTTTCCCGTAACTCCCCCTCTTTTTCTGCTATTTTCAAAGTTTCTTTTTTGCAAAACCGTTATCAGGTACATGCAATTCTTTTTTAAAAAATGAACGAACATAAGTATAATTTATTGTAGGTTGAGACTTGATGTCTGATGATTTGTGTTCCGAGATGACTTTAGACTATCTTAGAGAACGGTTCATCAAATACACAAGAAAAGCTTTCCAGATGCTTCCTAAACTAAAAAAACCACGTATACTTGATGTTGGTTGTGGTTCAGGCCTTCCAACAATCGAATTAGCAAAGCTAAGTGATGGTGAAATAATTGGGATCGACATCGACCAATCTAAATTGGATGAACTGAATAGAAAGATTGAGGAAGAAGACTTTTCAGGTCGAGTGAAGACTGTCAAATGTTCCTTATTGGAGATGGATTTCCCAGACGAAAGTTTCGACATCATATGGGCTGAAGGTTCAATTAGAATCTTGGGTTTTGAGAAAAGTCTCAAAGAATGGAATCGGTTACTAAAACCCAATGGTTACTTGGTGGTTCATGATGAGGTTAACATCGTGTCAAATAAGCTCAAGAAATTACCTGGCTGGGGCTATAAACTCGTAGACTATTTTGCTCTACCTGAAAACGCATGGTGGACAGAATTTTACCAACCGTTAGAAATTCGAATCAATAAATTATACATGGAATACAAGAAGAATTCTAAAGCTCTTAAGATGCTTAAAAAGTATCAAAACGAGATAGACATGGTTAAAAGGAATCCTAAAGGGTATAGCTCAGCATTTTATATAATGCAGAAGTCATAAGAGTCTACGAGTGGGAAGTTTCAAAGGTTTTTGGTTTTGTAAAGGGCCAGATTAGGTAGATTGGTATCAACGTCCATACAACATAGCCATAAACTGCAACTTTTTGAAGAAAGGCTCCATGTGGTGCATAGGGATCCATGAAGGAGACAGCAGAAGAAGCAACACAAATAGCAAACAGAACAAAAGCTACGAGTCCAAGATAGTTAGGATAGTTTCGATTGAATATAATTGCTATGGAGTAGAGAAGAGAAGCTAACACAAAGAAGAAGACAAAAGTTAGTGCTAATGTGAAATGAATCTCTAACTCGATATCCATTGGAAAATAGGCAACTCCGATCATAAAAGGAGAACTTGCAAGACCTAATACAGACCCCAGTATACTCAAGATTCTTTGCACCTTAGGTTCCGGAAATAGTGAACGGCTGATCAACCAAAAAATCACTTTAAAGGTCTTATTTTGGTGGGGTCGCGGGGATTTGAACCCCGGACCTCGCACGCCCCAGGCGCGAATCTTAGACCAAACTGGACCACGACCCCAACAAGCGTTAACAGACTTTGTATTCCTAGTTTTTAAATCTAAGCTTGAATCAAGTTTCTTTGAGGCATCTTTGCGTATCAAGTCTCTCGCTCTCTTCTGCATGCACTAAAATATGAGCATCCGCAAATTTCTAAATTTGAGAAGTGTGGAAAAGCTAAAACTAACAAAAAAACTGTTTAATAACTAACTTCAATCTGCATCGTGAATTCATAACCTTTTACTGAATCATCAGGAATACTTTTCATGATGAGCTATGAAGTCAAATAATTTGTTGAAATGGCGGAAAAGAGCTTTGAAACGAGAGAAGAAACCGGATAGATTGTTCAAAGTTGTGGACAAGGTTTTGAAACAGATTTTTGGAGAACCTGCTACGCTATTCATATACAAGCATCTTGAAGAGAACCACTCGCTTAAACGAGAAGATGTTCCAAATGAACTAGAACTCTTCTCTGAAGGACTGGAAAAATATCTTGGCGATTCAGGAGCCTTCGTGGTAATGGAAAACCTTTTCAATGAAAGCTCTGAACTCAAGTTGAGAAAAGTTGAAGAAAAGAACTTTCTAGAACAACTCAAAGAACTGAAGAGAATCTCCTACAGATGATAAGAAAAACCATCTCAAAAAAGAAAGAGGACTACGATAGAACTTTCAAGCCAGCTCTATCATAGATTCGTTTCAATCTTTCTGAAAAATTAATATTGTTATTTTTGGAGATTGAGCACTATTTTTTCGGAAAATCTGTTTGATAACAAAAATGCAATTTATTTTAAGGGAAGAAGTAGAATCAAAAACTAAGAACAATCTTCTTTGTCCATTGTGCAAAGAAGGTATATGACTCACATGCGTGTTCCATTAAAACTCAATGTCTCCTTTTACCTCTTTCTAAACTTTTCCCAGTAGTCTATAAACCTTCTCAAAGCTTTTGCAGCCCTATCTGGTGAGGAAAAAACAGGTATACCCTCCCGAATTATACTTCCCCTTACGTCAGCAATAGTTTTCCACTTCCAGTTCTCCATATCAGATAGGCTAACTTCACCTGTCTCAATAACGGAAATTATGGGTTTTCCCTCTTTTTTAATCCTTAAAACGCCATCCAAAAAATCTTTTGCCAACGATTCTTTCCATATATCTTTAGCAAGGGGGTCATCCTCAGTTATATTCGCAACCAAAATGTCAAACTTTTCAGTTTCACTGATCATTCTCAATAACTCCATGGGTGAAGTTTCTACATTCTGAAGAATGGATACGTCAATAGGGTTTTTGAGCCAGTCCCAAAGCTCTGGAAACTTCGCTCTAAGCTTTTCCCTTGCCTTTAAAGGTAAGTCTGGCACTTGAAATCCCTCTTCTTCCCATACATCAGCCGAAATCACACTTTTACCACCGCCACCACCAGCAATAACAACCTTCCTTCCCGTAATGGGGGGTAGAAAGCTGAAAGCCACAACTTGGTCTACAAGCTCTTGGAAATTGTAAACCTCAACAGCATTGCACTGTCTTAAAACCGCTCTCCAGATTTCCACAGACCCAGCCAAGGATCCTGTATGGGAAAACGTTGACCTTGACCCAGCTTTCCCTCTCCCACCCTTAAGCAAAACAACAGGTTTCCTTTTTGTAGCATAGGATAAGGCATCCATAAATTTTCTTCCATCCTTAACGCCTTCTATGTAGGCCGCAATTATCTTTGTTTCATGGTCTTGCGCAAAATAGTGGAGAAGTTCGCACTCATCGATATCTAAAGCATTACCATAACTTACAACCTTACTAAAACGGACGCCCCTTAAGGCAGCGTAGCGGACAAATTCCCCTGCACCTCCTCCACTCTGAAAAAAACCTCCAACAAACCCAAGCTGCCTAGGTAGGTCATGGTTAAAGGAAAGACCAATTTTTGGGTTATAGATACCCATACAATTCGGACCTAAAAGCCTGATTCCTAAACTTTTAGCCTTTTTTAGAATTTCATATTCAAGCTTTGCTTTTTCATCTCTCCCGGTTTCTTTCATTCTTGCTGTAAAAAGATGGATGAGCTTAACGTTTTTGGCATAACAGTCATCAAGAAGTTTCAAAACCCTTTCAGCACGTACACAACAAATAACATAGTCTATGTCTGGTTCAGGGACAGCTTTAAGGCTTGGATAAACTTTAAGACCGAAAATCTCGTTAAGGTTTGGATTAACAGGGTATATTTCACCCTTAAAGTTGTAGTCTACAAGGTAGCGTGTAAAGTTGTATCCACCAGAAAGCGGATTTGAGGATGCTCCAACAACAGCAACAGACCTCGGATGAAAGAGACCGTTAAGCCTACGAAACTCCGTAGCTTGCCTAACCCCCTTGTCAAAAACTTTTGTCATTAATCAACCAATATTACTCGATAAAAAGTTTTGGTATATAGCGACAAGCAGTGATTAGACATTAATGGGTTGCAGAAACCAAGCCAAGCGCTTTGGCTAAAGCAAGAATACCTACATACTTCTATCCAGAGGAAGCGGCTAAATCGTTGGCAGCACTTACACAATATGGCACCGCGTAGCCACACAGTTATGGGCTTTTATCCTCGTGCATAGACATTGAGAAAACAATAAAAACAAAGTCTTATCGACTGAGGCTTTAGGGCATGTCCCGGATCAGCACACGCTACAAATCATGGCAAAACGGCGTGGGCGGTATGTCGCGGAACTGCACGAATGGAGGAAAACGCGCGAGCTGATCGTTCGGGTGCTCCTCGCCTTATTATTTTAGATGTGATTTCTGCTATTTTCTTTATTTTTTTCATTTTTTTCATTTCAATGAATTTTTTAGTATATAAACATAATAAGATTTATGAAGTGTAGATTCAGATTTTAAGTCAAATTCAGATTCCGATTTTTATTCAAAATTTGAATAATTTTCAATTGGTTTCACATAAGAACATTGAAGGGGTTGGTTGAAAGTGACTCCTCAATGAAGAAATATCGTCTAACAGACAGAGGACAGTTGGCGAGTTGATCGGGGATACTAGCTTCATAATTGCGAGAGGCGGACGGGACTTAGCAAATGAACCAATGAAGTATGTTCGACTTCTCAGGTTTGGAGACCACGCTATCATGCTTATACATAGGAGGTCAAACGCGAAATAGCCTTTTCGTTCATAGAAGCATGGATACCAAAGGGCGAAGCAGTTGTCTATGAAAACAAATCAACACTATGGCTAAATGGGAGACACGTATTCTCTGACTATTCCAGTCGTCAAAAGCACTGTTCCTGTTCCTAAAAGGAAAAACAACGGATAGATAAAGACTGAAATCATTTGCGCATAGCTTACTCCTGGACTGAGTTGAGAAGTAAAGAACACGGATATCCACAAAACGGTAAAGGTTGCCAGAAACCCCACTCCAAATCCTATTGCAAGACCGTTTACAAAAGAACTTCTATCTCTGGCCATTATTACGTCGGTTCCCACAGTAGACCCTCTCGAAACAACCTCTCTGTGTTGCAAATTTATATGTTCAGAATCGGCAATCTTTATCTTAAATTCAGAGTTAGATTCAAAACTTAAACCGTCAACAAGCTTCATGAAGCCCACATACGCCTAAGATGTTCTTGAAGCTTTCTCGAGTCCGATCTTTTTTATAGTTTCTCAAGGCAGTTATCAATTCTTTTTCGTCAACTTCGCCTAATTTCCTCTTTACTGTATTTGCAGCTTGGCTTCCTATAAAAAGAAAATGGCAGATAGAAGTTACGTTTGAGACTCTTCTGTTGATGCTGGCGGTTTCAAAATCCACCAGATGAGGGCAATCAAACGCGTCTACGATTATGTGTTTCGGCGCTCTGCTCAGCTCTCCATGATCCAAACCAGCTTCATCCAGCCTATAACATTGCTCTAAAACAGCTCGCAAGACCCGGCGAATTCTAGGTTTTGTTCCTCTTCCCTTCAGCGCTTCAACCCATTTTGGAAGAAGAATTCCTTCAATAAACTCCATGAGGAGAAAGTTTTCAGTGGCGTTGATTAGTTTCGGTCCAATGTTGATGGCGTTTGCTTTTCTCAGCATCTCTGCCTCGTGTTGCGTCCCAGCCCTGTCAGCGTCTAATCTACGAATTTTCAACGCGCCTTTTCCCGCATCAGTGTGGACTGCAACAACGATGCCCACGTAACCTTTCCCCAAAACCGGTACATCAAAGGCTATTTTCTCTCCGGTGAGCTCTACGGCTTTAATTCCGAGTTTTCTTAATTCTTTGAGGCGCCTTCTCATTTCCTTCAAATCACATTTTGGATAGCACAAGACCTGGCAGTATCTCTCTTCACGAAGCCTTTTCAGAGGTATCAGCTCGTTTGGTTGCAAGGAAGCGCCTCGCTTTAGATATAGATTCCCAGAAAATAGTTATTAAGTATAGGCAACTCTACCCTTAATTTTAGGGAGAACCAAAATTGGTGTACGATGAAGAAAATGTTCTACTCATGACGCCAGGACCAGTTCTGTTCCATCCCCGAGTCTACCAAGCCATGTCTAGGGTCATATTTCATCACCGAACACCAGAGTATAGGAAAACTTTCAGAGAATGCGTCTCTATGATGAAAGAAGTAATGCAGACAAATAACGATGTCTTCATTATTACAGGCTCTGGAACCTCCGCTATGGAAGCAGCCATCGCCAACTGCGTCTCTCCAAGAGATAAAGTGCTAAACTTGGTAAATGGAAAGTTCAGCGAGCGGTGGACAGAACTAACAAAAACATTCGGAGGCGAACCTATTCCTTTAGAAGTTGAATGGGGAAAAGCAATCAAACCCGAAATGGTTTCCGACGCTTTGGACAAGGAACCAGACATAAAATTCGTAACAATGTGCCAAAACGAGACATCCACAGCCGTTCTCAACCCACTTCCGGAAATTGCCAAGATAACAGAGGAACATGGTGCGATACTCATAGTTGACGGCATCACATCTGTTGGAGGCGACTACGTCTATCCGGACAAGTGGGGCGTCGACATTTTGGTCACAGGTTCTCAGAAATGTTTAGGATGCCCACCCGGCCTAGGAATGATCATGGTAGGACCCAAAGCATGGCAAATAATCAACAAAAGAGAAAAAATTCCCGCATACTACCTTAACCTCTCCGACTACAAAACATCCTTCGAAAAAAGTTTAGACACCCCATACACCTCAGCCATATCACTGATCTACGGACTCCACGAAGCCCTCAAAATGATCATTGAAGAAGGTTACGAAAACAGAGTGAAAAGGCACAGGCTTATTGCTAAAGCCCTAAGAAACGGAATAGAAGCCCTCGGCTTGCAAATCCTAGCTGAAAAAGGATACGAATCCAACACTATAACCGCTACGAGATACCCAGACGGAGTTGACGACACTGAATTTCGCGGAGCCATGCAAAAACACGGAATTCTAGTTGCCGGAGGACAAGCCCATCTTAAAGGAAAAATCTTTCGAGTGGCGCACATGAACATCATAGCCGAAAGAGAAATCTTGGTTGCACTAGCAACTGCCGGTCTTGTTTTGAGAGAACTTGGATTCCAATGTGAAAGTGGAGCAGGAGTCGCTGCGGCACAGGAAATATTCTTGAAAAATTTGTAGCTCTAAAATCGAAAATAGTAGATGAAGCAACCGTGTCCATCATAACTCTGCTTTCTGATTTTGGTTTAAAAGACCCTTACGTTGCAGAAATGAAAGCCGTAATTCTCTCCATTCATCCGCAAGCACGCATCGTAGACATAACTCACGAAATTGAAAAGTTCAACATACGCATGGGCGCCTTCGTCCTAGCCTCAGCAACCCCATACTTTCCCGCAGGCACAATTCATGTGGCGGTTGTAGATCCCGGTGTCGGAACCAAAAGACGCCCCATAATCGTCGAAACCAAATGCAGCTATTATGTGGGACCCGATAACGGTCTCCTCATGCTGGCTGCTCAGAAAGAGGGCGTAGGTCATGTTTACTATGTTAATAACCCGCAATACATGTTTCCTCGAGTCTCAAGAACCTTCCACGGAAGAGACATCTTCGCTCCAGTAGCCGCGCATCTGGCGAAAGGAAACTCTCCATCCGCGTTTGGACCAGAAATTCAAAACTATGCCCTTCCTGAATTCGCGAAACCATGTGTGAGAAAGGGTGAACTGTTCGGAGAGGTTCTGCACATAGACGATTTTGGGAACGTTGTCAGCAACATTTCAGAGGAGGACCTCGAAAAAATGGGCATACATGAGGGAGGTTCTCTTCGTGTCAAGCTGGATGACAAAACGTTGACGTTAAAACTTTGTTCAGCTTATGGCGAGGTTCCGGCTAAAACTCCGTTGACTATAATTGGCAGCAACGATTTTCTTGAGGTGTCTATAAATCAAGGGAGTGCTTCTCGAATTTTCAAGGCAAAAATTGGGAATCCTCTTCGTGTCTCTTTGGCATCCTCTACCTAAACTATCTGAGAATCTATTCTTGAGCGGATGCTATCTTATACGCTTCAACGTAATCTTTCGCAAACCTTTCAGCATGCTTCTCTGTTCCTTTATGTTTCATGTTGTATGTTCTTAGATGGTGATAGAACTCATGGAGAATTACGTAGGGATTGTATAAGTTGTTCAAGTTTGATACGTAAATAGTCTTGCTTTTCGGGACGTAGCATCCAACGTTTTTTATGTGCCCCTTCGGCATGCCTACTTTTAATTCAGGTGTTATAACCTTGTAATACTGGCTGAGGGCCTTGAGGGCGTTTTCCGGTTTTTTTGAAAGAATCAAATGCACTATTTTTGTCTTAAACAACTGTTCAGAGTTCAAAATTTTGCTCCTCTCCCATCTTTGTCTAAAATACGATTTTACGGCTTTTCGCCAAAGCGTAGCCAATTATTAATCCAGCTGCAAGTCCGCCGAAATGCGCGAAAATGTTAACTCCCCTGCCAGCGGTCATCATCAAAAGTAAAAACGAATACACTAATGCTCCCACAATAGATTGCCCAAATGTTTTTCTCACGTATATAACGCATGCGCCGAAGATTCCAAATATTGCTCCTGAAGCCCCAGCGGAAAGCGTTAACGGATGCATCAGTAGCAGAGTTAGCAGGTTGCCAGAGAGTCCAGACAGAAAGTAGACGAAGAAATATTCTTCTGGGCTGAAGAGTTCCTCGGCTCTAAAACCGAATATGAGAAGGAAAAACATGTTGAGTGAAAGGTGAATTATGTCCACATGGACAAAGATGGATGTTAAAAGTTGCCAGTACCGACCGTTCAATACGTAAAGATTGAATTGCCCCAACTGGTAAAGAGCATTATCACCTGTTTCGATAAAGTTGCCGCCGACAACCGAGGTGTAAACGTAAACCAGTAGATTCAAAATAACCAAGAACGTGGTTGGTGTTAGTTTGGGCAGAGTTCTCATTCGTAAACCATCTTACTTCATACGAGTAAACCCTAAGCGTATATATACATACGTGTTAGATTTCTCTCAAAATTCCAATCTACCGCAAAACAAATTTTCAAGGGTCAGCATATGTTAAGGCATGATACTGGATATTTTGCTTCCATCTGTTCTCTTTCTAATTGCAGTAGCTACAATCTTTCTCTACGCCAAGTTCGAAAAGAAGACTAGCTCCCTTTTTGGAGGAACAAAATTCCGCATCGAACACGTTGTTTTATTGGTAGCGGCGATAGGTATCATGGTAACTATTCTGATTTTTGTTCCCGAAATAGCTATGAAGGTTTTCTTCATTTTCGCTTACTCCACGATCATGTTCTTGTTCACTTATTTGCTTGCGCCAAAATGGTACTTGGCAGTTCCAATCCCAATTCTGTTCATTATTCTATACCTTTCTCCTTACTGGAACATTTACTTGTTTAATTTTTTCGCGATAATCTTCGCTGTCTGCATCTCGATTTACATGGGAAGTTTATTTACGTGGAAAACAACTGCTGCCTTCGTTATCTTACTGACTATTATGGATATCATCCAAGTTCTAATTACAGGGCATATGATAACTTCAGCAGAAAAGGCACTTGAGCTGGGGCTACCTGTAGCCATTATTTTACCAACATTCCCATATGAGGGTTGGACGTTTCTCGGGTTAGGCGACATCTTTCTCTTCGGGCTTCTCAGCATTCAAACCACACGAAAATACGGAAGAAATTTTGGGTTAGCATCCATCGTATCGATAACTGTAGTCTTTTTGTTACTTCAGACAATTCTGCTAAACACGGGCGTCGAAAGTTTTCCAGCCACGGTTTTGGTTATCAGCGGATGGCTAACTTCACTGGGGGCAAGATACCTCTATAAAACGCACGTGTTTATGGGTATTAAAACCGAATGAAAACCTTGGCTAAGATGAAGGGTTCATATTTTGATGTGCGGTCAGTCTAGAATAAAAACCTATAAGTAGTTCATAACACTCTAATGACTTCCTCTGGGATTGATTGAGGGAAATTAAATAGGGTGGTCTCAGAGCAGATGGAGGCAACTGAAAGAAAATTTGTCGCCGCAGATTTTGACAAATGTACTGGTTGCGGTGTCTGCGAACTTGTATGCGCCTTGGAGAGAGAAAAAGTGTTTGATCCACAGCTTTCCAGAATAAAAGTTCTGCGCTTTCATCAACTTATTAATTTGCCTGTGGTATGCAGGCTCTGCGAAGACGCCCCCTGCGTACCAGCGTGTCCCCGAGAGGCTCTAAAGCAGTCTGAAGAAACAGGCGTTATAATGGTGGAGGACGAGAAGTGTGACTGCTGCGGTTGGTGTATTGAAGCGTGTCCCTACGGCGCTATTGTGGTGCATCCAGAGAAAATGACGGTTATGATGTGTGATCTCTGTGACGGTCAGCCCCAATGCGTGGAATGGTGTCCAGAAGAGGCACTGGACTTACTAAAACGAAAAGCATTTGATGAAAAAGTTAGAAAGGCTACGGTAAAGAAGTTAATCCCAGAAAATTGGAGATGATTTCCAGATGGCTCTTGACAAACTTAAAGAGTTAGGTTACAAACCCCGTAAGAAACCTGCGATTGAGAAGGAAGAAATTGAAGGCGAACTTGAAACCATCCTTAAAATGGTTGAAGACAGCGAAACCAAAAAACGTATCTTGAATCTTCTCGTCGAAGCCCTCTCAGAGTCCGACTCCAGAGAAATTCTCATTTATGGCATGTATGTTAAAAAACACCTTACCCCCGTAGTTCCTGCCATGCACAGGGAAAAAATTGAAAAAACCCTAGAATGGTTAAGTGCAGCTATTGAACAAATCATAAAATCTGGACGCAAGTAAACGAATACAAGCTTAAGTGACTACGTCAGTTTTAGTTAAATCTCGAAGCCTTGCGATGCCATCGATTTCTTTGATGAAGTGTGCAATGCTCTTTGGAACAAGTTCCTCCCAATTTTCTTCATTCAACATGCGTTTCCGTATTTCCGTGGCTGAGTAAACTTTTCGCTTGATGAAAGGCACTGGCTCAACTTTGAAGTTAGCCTCGAAGAAAAGCCGGCGGGTTAGAGGCTCGTTGGTGTAAACTACCTCAAACTTGGGGGAGTATCCTACGATTTGGGAGACCCAGAGCATGTGTAGATGAACGTCCGGCACGGGTATGATCCAATATCGTGACGGCTGGATGCCCTCTTCTTCTAGGGCTTTTCTGATCATAGTGATGCGTTCACCTGTGGTAAACGGGTTGTCCAGTCTGTGGCTGTACTGGGAACTACCCACTACTATAACAAGCTCGTCAACCTTTTTCAAGATGTTTTTGATAGCCCCTAAGTGTCCTTTATGAAGGGGCTGAAACCTTCCCGCAAAGATTCCGCGTTTCACCGTGGTTTCTTCCTTGTCGAAACTTTATGCATAGTGGGTGTATATGAACTTAATTTTTGCCTATTTCTTTCAGGAGGAATTTGATAGGAAACAAGGATAATTGTTTTTCTTCGACCTTTAGGCTTCTAGTTTTTTCGTAGCCCCTGTCTTCCCTCTGGAGAAGCTGTAACTTGGTTTTTTCTCCAAGCCCGTAGCCTCCAATACTGAAGTCTGCGCGTACAACTCGGTGGCATGGAATCAACAGTGGAAAGGGATTCGAAGCTTCGACGCGTCCCACAGATCTGGGGCTCCCTCCCGCAGCTTTGGCTATGGCACCATAGGTTGTTAGGTATCCAACTGGAATCAGAGAAGTGCAGTTGAGCACCCTTCTCGCATAGCTGGATAGATGATTCGTGGCTATCTTGAAACCATAAGATGCGCTGTCTTTTCCGTCGAAGATCGCTTTTAAAGTTTTCAGGAGTTCGATTAAGAGTTGGTTTGGCTTTTCTGTAACTTGGAAGGGAACGTTGTATGGCAAGTTTTCCAGCAAGTGGCGCAAAGTTTGTTTTTATTTTGGTGAGAAGGCTGTTGCAAAGACCTTGTTGTTCTGTACGGCGGTAGCATACCACATATTGTCTATTTTTTGGTGGTGAATATCTATCATACGAATTCTCTCAAGTTTTATTCTTTAGGGCTTTGCTGATTTCCTTTAACTCGGCTAAGATTTGGCGGCTAAAGTCTTTAGGCGCTAGTGCCTCGGCTCTAGCTTCAACCGCCACGGGTCTAATTTCCCTCACAAAATCCATGACTTTATCTTTTATTTCCTCGAAGTTTTTGACACCGAAAATGACTGCTTCGGCTGGTCTAGCTCCAGCGCTTCCTGCGGCACCTGAGAATCCTGCTGTTTGAATCAGAACCGTGCCCAGTTGGAAACGTCTGGAGATGGGTCCTTGTACAATGTTGATGTTTGTGATGCGGTTGTAGGGAACATAGCTTTTCTTTTTCCACCAGACTCCTTTGTGAACGACGATTTCGTTGTCTGTTAAGGCGTAGGATATGGAAGCATAGTATTGGGTAATCCAGTACCATGTGAAAACGATTGCGAAGAATAAGAGGACCAGAAGGGGAGCTGCGACTATCAATGCGGTGTTGAAGGGTAGAAATATGAAGGCAGCAGCGGTTACGGGTAGTATCCAAGCTAGAAAAATAACCGTTGCTGTTGCTAAGTACGTGTAGTACAACTTTTTCAAATCAGGATGAGCTACAAATTGCTCGTTAACGCTTGCCAAGGTAGATCACATATAATACGAGAACTTAACCAACGATTTATAATTTTGCAATAAAGTTTGTTCGCATTGAAAGAAGGGAGTAAAGAAACTTCATTTGGTTGTGCGCTCGCATAGACGACTAAGAAGCAGAGGAACAGCCATTCGTTTTTATTTAAAACTCTTACTAACTCTACCTTGCATTTAAATAGTTCTTTCGTCCTCGAATTGGACTTACTGATATAACAATATATAGCTGTTTTGAAAATGAAGATTTAGGGTGAATTAAAATGTCCAGAATTATTAAGAAAAGGTCAAGAAAGATTGGTCTTCCGCCAGGGACTCTTGTTCATGTAGGAGCGAAAAAGACCAGCAAGGCAAGGATTACAATTATTGATTATGATGAAGCGCAATTTCAAGAGAAAGAAGCTAAAAAAGTTGAGGAATGTTTTCCCTTTAAAGATAAACCAACTGTAACATGGATAAACATAGATGGTATTAATCAGGTAGACATTATAGAAAAAATCGGAAAACACTTTAACCTACATCCACTTGTTTTGGAAGACATTGTAAATACAGGACAACGTCCAAAAATGGAGGATTTTGTCGACTACATCTTTATTGTTGTAAAAATGCTTTATTACGATGAAAAAGAGAACGAAACAAAGACGGAGCAGGTCAGTTTAGTTCTTGGTTCAAATTTCGTTATTTCGTTCCAAGAAAATGAAGGAGACGTTTTTGACCCAATTAGAGAGCGAATTAGGAGTGATAAGGGGCGCATAAGAAAGATGGGAGCTGATTATCTTGCCTACGCTTTAATAGATGCAATAGTTGATAGCTACTTCACAATTCTTGAAAAACTTGGAGAAAATATAGAAGATATAGAAGATGAGTTAGTCACCAACCCAACACCAGAAACCTTACAGACTATTCACAACTTAAAAAGAGAGATGATAATTTTGCGGAAGTCAGTATGGCCCTTAAGAGAGGTTATCAGTCGCTTGGAGAGATGGGAATCACCGTTTATCCAAAAATCTACGGGCATATATATCAGAGATGTTTACGACCACACAATTCAGGTGATTGATGCCATAGAGACATTCCGGGACATGCTTTCCGGAATGCTTGACATTTATCTTTCAAGTGTAAGCAATAGAATGAACGAAGTAATGAAAGTACTGACGATAATTGCTACAATCTTTATTCCTTTAACCCTCGTAGCAGGTATTTATGGAATGAACTTCAAATACATGCCAGAACTTGAGCAGCCTTGGAGTTATCCTATGGTTTATTTGGTCATGTTTGTTATTGGTGGTTTAATGGTGATTTATTTCAGGAGAAAGAAATGGCTATGACAGAGCTTACCGGCATCATACAGTCCACATGATGATTCAAACATAATTTCCTAGGGCTATCTTCAATCTTTGAGTTGTTTAAGAAGTAGGGGTGTGCTGATGTCTATTCCATGCTTTTTACATGTTTCAAAAACTTTTTGGTGAAGTTCTGCGTCTATCTCTGGCAACATCTTTATGTCCCGTATGAAAACGTAAAGATTGTATTCAACGGCGTAGTTTTGAAATTTTGTTATCCATACATACGGTTTAGGTTCCTTTAATACTCGCTGAACATTACCCGCAGCTTCCAGCAAGGCCTTCTCTACATCTGCACTGTCGTATTCGAAGCCAGGTGTCACCGTGCAATGTAGCCGAACCACATTCTTCTTTCCATAGTTATCTATTTCAGATTTGAGCAATTCTTGATTTGGAACTGAAACGAGAACATTGTCTAGTGTTCTCATCTTTGTGTAAATCAAATCTATAGCTTCAACGTCTGCGAACTGACCGTTAAAGAAGATTCTATCGCCAATTTTGAAGGGTCTGCTGGTCATTACAATTATGCCGGCTATAGCATTGCCGACGGTGTTTATTGCGGCGAAACCGATGATTGTGCCTCCAGCAAGCGCTAATAAACCAGCTATTAAGCCTATCTCAAAACCGAACAGTGCAAAAACAACAGCCAAAATTAATAGAGCAGATATCCATTGGGCAAATCTTCTCAAAAGGAAGGCAACATTTTCTTCAAGTTTTCGCTGTTTTCTCAATCTTGATATCTGTCTTACCAGAAACTTGTACACAACAAAAACAAGGACAACGGTTATAATGGAAAAAACAATTTTGTCTAAATTGGAGAGAATCCACTCAAAAGAAGAATTTAAGAAATTGGTTATGACACTCAAACCCATTCTCCTCTTCTAATTAATTCTTTAGTTCTGCTATAACTTTTCTGCATTTCTCGAATTTGACAGTTTTCCCTCAGTTTTTGTCTTGATTTCCAGAAGATTTTATGCCGCTTTTAAGGTAAAACCTTTATGTTGCCAGTATCTTTGCTAGGTGTAGCAATTTTAAGTCAAGAGGTTTTTCTGTTTTGTATGTTTTCTCAAGTTCGATGCTGGTTATTCTACCTTTTTGTAACCCAACTATTCTGTTTCCCTGTTCCTTCAATAACAGTTCAACTGCTTTGTTTGCAAATAAGTTAGCTAAAAGTCGGCTCCTTGCAGTGGGATTTCCGCCTCTCTGGGCGTAGCCTAAAACGCTAAGTCTAACCTCTGCCCCTGTGTTTTCTTCGATTTCCCTTGCAATTTTACGGATGTCTCCGATTCCTTCCGCCGCCACAATTATGCCCGACTTCTTTCCTTTAGCACTGCTTTCCTTCATCGTTTTGAAGATGTTTTCCTTTGGATATTTGACTTCTGGAACCAAAATTATTTCGGCTCCAACCGTCAGCCCCACTGTTAATGCGAGAAAACCTCTTTTCCGTCCCATAACTTCAACTATGAAAACTCTTTCATGAGAGATTGCCGTGTCCCGAATTTTGTCAATTTCGGTGACTGCTGTGTTTACGGCTGTATCAAAACCTATTGTTTCATCTGTTCCAAAAACATCATTATCGATTGTTGCAGGGATCCCCACTATTTGCGTGTCAGTTTTTTTACTTAATTCTAAAGCTCCTTTGAAAGAGCCGTTGCCGCCGATAACTATGAGCCCAGCAACATTGTTCAAAGCAAGAGTTTCAGAGGCTTTCTCAATCCCTTCTCTCTTTCTAAACTGTGGGCATCTTGATGTACGAAGAATAGTGCCGCCTAATTGTATTATTCCACCAACAGAGCGAGGGGTTAACAGCCTAAACGTATTTGTTAGTAAACCTTCCCATCCTCTCTCAAAACCTAAAACCTTAAAATTCTCTGAATACGCTATGCGGACAACTCCCCGGATGGCAGCGTTCATGCCAGGCGCGTCTCCACCACTTGTAACCACACATATATTATTCAACCATCACTCCCTCAATCGCTAAACTTGTATCAGAACAAAATGGTACGCCGACCAAAAATAAATATGCCTTTCTTCTGATTGTACGAAACCATCGCTGTGGAAAGTGGGTGACGAAGATATGCACTTAAGTATAGGTTTTACAATTAAGTTTAAAAGTCTCCCAACACAGTACTGCAGTAAAACGGGAGGAACAAAAATTGAATGAAGAAGCACAATCTCAACGTTTTTGGATTCCAGGAGCCACCACAATAGGTGTAGTTTGCTCTGACGGCGTAATCCTAGCCTCCGAAAAAAGAGTTTCATATGGTTACATGGTAATGAGTAGAGTTGGAAAAAAAGTTTTCAAAATAGCCGACAAAATCGGCGCAGCATGTGCAGGACTGGTTTCTGACATGCAAATCTTGGTGCGAGAAGTGGAAGCTTACACGAGACTGTTTGAATTAGACACTAAAAGACTAATGTCCGTTAGGTCTACCGCCAAAGTTATGTCCAACATCCTCTTCGGCAGACGAATGGGTCCATTAATCACACAAACCATCGTAGGCGGAATCGACGAAGAAGGACCATCACTATACGTGTTAGACGTCCTTGGATCAGTTTTACCCGACAAATACGCTGCAGTAGGCTCTGGCGCCGAAATCGCCGTCGGGGTCTTGGAAGAAGGATACAAAGAAAACATGCCTGTAAAAGAAGCAAAGGAACTCGTGTTTAGAGCCGTGAAATCGGCTGTGAGTCGAGACATAATGAGCGGCGACGGTGTAGATTTTCTCACAATCACAAAGGAAGGAATTCAAGAAGAATCCAGAAAATTCTAGGCACACAGAAAAAATCTCTATTTATCACCATGTAAATGAAGATGTTTGGAAACTTTAAGTTGTTCAACTTATATCTTTCAGCTTTTTAAGTAGTCCAGTTGTGAAAATAACGATAGACCGTGTTTCTTCTGGTTTAGGGTTATATCCTTGATGAAGGACTTTTGTTCTCATTTTTCTAAAATCTTTTGTTAGAATAGGCATGTCAATCTTGAACGAATCCTTCACTTGCATACTAAAAGCGTCATACTGGTCGTTAAAGGAAAGGCCCTCAATTTTCTTGTTCAAGACTTTTTCAACACTTGCTTTGTCGAGTTTTATGTTCTTTCTCTTAGCCACTAAGGTTACAGCAACTTCTTGTAGTTGTAATGCACAAGTAGCCGAAAACCAGTTACTATCCAACTCTAGAAAAGAAGCAGACTCCATTAAAACAGTTTGATTAGACAGCGTTATCAATTCTTCCTTTTTTGCTGGTGGTGAAGTAACAAAATCAATTGTGCGATCATTGATGCCTTTCACCCTTCCAGAAGAAAAGCAGTAAGTAGTGTAAAAAAAGGAGTGCCCCGGAGCGGGGCTTCCATTCAGAAGAATTATTTTATCGGGGTCCCACTCTTCAGACTCAAAAATATAAATGCTATCTATGCTTAGCGGGTGAACAACTCTCCCACCAAACATAAAGGCTTTGTTTTTCATGAAGGGAGTTGCAATTTTTTCTCTGACAAACTCATAGGATAACCCCCATGTTACATGCGCTCTTTCTTGTCCCTTTTCATCCGTATACAAAATAAAGACATGGTAATAAGGCATCTTGAATCAATAGTTGTTAATCGTAATTCACTCAAAAACTTATCGAACACATAAACAAAAGTCGTATAGAAAATCTTGTTTGATTAATCGCTATGAACGTTGAACTATAGAGTGGTGGAGAAACCATCGGCATTACTTCCCTATCTTACTATCATGTCCTAAAGATTTAAGAAACAACGCCAGGTCAAAGATAGTTTTATGCAACCTTCAAGAAAACTTCTCATAAAAGTTATTGGTTTGTCGGTAATTCTTATTTTTTTGATATTTCTTCATGTATATTTAGGAAAGCAAAAGATAACTCTCTTATGCCTCCATGGATATATGCTACTCACATCTTTTTCATTAACAAAGTTCTTTGAAAAAAGAGGCATAATAGAAAGGTTTGGATTTCAAAGAAATAATGCCCTAGGACTGTTAGTTGTTACTTACTTCGGACTAGCAATTGTTTATTACTTCAAGACGGGTGACATTGCAGGCATTTTCTTTGCGCCTTTGTTTGAAGAAATTTTCTTTAGAGGATACCTGCTTGGAACGCTCTGCCAACACGATCAGAATGAGTGGAAATGGATATTACTTACCAGTTTCTTATTTGGATCAAGTCACATCTTCCAGAAGTATCCAACTTTTCCGTTGACTGAATCAATATGGGCAGTATTCACCCCGTTCATTGGCGGCTTGTTTCTTGGCTTTCTTTATATGCGATTAAGAACTATCTTATGGTGTTTTTTAGTCCACATGCTTTATAATTTGTTTCCACCGTATAGACTTTCTATTTTAATGGTTGGCTTATTGATTATCTTATTAGAGTTTCTCATGAAACGGCTTTTTCAAGATAAACAAGAAACTGATATTTCTTTCACTCACCACCACGAAGGAAGTATTTCAGGAAGAGCCCAGAAAAATACATAAGTTTAAGCTTTTTTCGGTAGAAATAATAAGCTAGTTCAGAAACTTTAATACCGTTAGGTTTGCATCGTTCCACAAGTCAGAGGCGAAACAACGTGTCTTTCCAGCTAACTCCCGAAGAAGGAAGATTCCTCGTTAGGCTCGCTCGAAAGGCTGTAGAAGAATACCTCAAAAACGGAAAAATCATAGCGGTCCCTAAAGATGTTTCGCCGAAACTTATGGAACGGTGCGGAGTCTTCGTTACATTAAACAGTTTCCATCAAGGAAAAAAAGAGTTGAGAGGCTGTATTGGTTTCCCTTATCCAACCACCCCTCTGACGCAAGCTGTAATCGAATCCGCCATCAACTCTGCAACTCAGGACCCTCGTTTCCACCCAGTCTCCCTCAACGAGCTTGACCACATAGTTTTCGAAGTAAGCGTCCTCACTCCCCCACAACTAGTTAAAGTTGAGAAACCTACAGATTTTCCCTCAAAAATTAAGGTGGGACAAGATGGACTCATTGTTGAAAAGAGCTACAACAAAGGTCTGCTCCTGCCTCAAGTGCCCATTGAATGGAACTGGAAAGAAGAAGAGTTTCTTTGCCAATGTTGCATGAAAGCCGGCTTGTCACCAGATTCATGGCTGCTAAAAGATACGAAAATCTACAAGTTTCAAGCAATAATTTTTGAGGAAGTGTCTCCTAAAGGCGAAATAGAACTGAAAAAACTCTAAAGGAAACAGAGTTAATGCGAGTTCAATTCGCTCCTTCCGGTATCGGCTTAGGCCATGTTGGTCGTTGCATTCCAATAGCCCGAAGACTGGAAAAGAAAGAAGGAGCCCAAGTTCTTTTCTCCACTTACAAGGAAGGACTACGATACGTTCAACAAGAAGGGTTTCCAGTTGTAGAGGCTCCACCCATCGGATTCGTGGTTAAACCTGACGGAACCGTTGATTTCAGGCAAACAACAGTCAACCCCGGACCCTTCTTCGCTTCCTTCACTTTCTTGAAGCAGGTTGACGCTGAAATCAAATTCATGAAGGCGTTTAAGCCCGACGTAGTTGTATCGGATTCACGAGCTTCGCCTCTAGTAGCTGCAAAACTGTTAGGAATACCTGAACTTTGCATTCTAAACCAATTTCAAGTAATCATTCCCAGACAAAAACGATTTCTGAGACTCGCCAGACTGGCAGACGCTTTCACCCTCACTGTCATTGGAAAAATATGGACCACCGGAACACAAACCCTGATTCCAGATTTTCCCCCACCTTACACCATTTCAACCAGAAATCTGCGAATTCCAAAGGCATATCGAAAACACATAAAGCTTATAGGACCTATGCTGCCTGTGCGCCCCGATGACCTGCCAAGCCGAAAAGAAATTCGGAAAAAACTTGGTTTAGACGGAGACAAAACCCTAATCTTTGCACCCATCAGCGGACCCGTTAAGGAACGCGCCTATTTCACCGGCGTTCTTAGGCAAATCTTTAAAGAATTCCCAGATGACTATCAGATAGCTATGTCTCTCGGCTATCCAAACGCGTCAGCTGAACCTGTTAAGGACGGAAACATTACTGTTTATGGATGGGTTCCTAACCGCTTTGAATATTTAAAAGCCTGTGATCTTGTGATCGCTAGGGCTGGCCATGGAACAGTGATCCAGTCCATCTGTTATGGCAGACCTATGATTCTTGTGCCTACACCAAGCCACACCGAACAACTTAACAACGCCAAAAACGCTGTTGAATTAGGTATCGCCGAAATGATCGAGCAAGACGATCTTAACAAACATACACTCCTAGCAACCGTTAGAAAAATTTTAGAGAATAGTGAGTTTCAAGAAAGAGCAGAGCAGATTCAAGAAGAAGTTATAAAGTTTAATGGCTTAGAAACTGCTGTTCAAATAATAGTTGATGCCGCTGAAGGAGGAATTGCTGACGTTTCTTCCTAGAAAGATTTTGGAGGAAAAAATCCTCAAGTTTTTGGAGGAAGACCTTGGACAAGGTGACATAACCACCCTTCTAACCGTTCCTTCTGGAACGATTGTTGAAGCAGAAATTGTTGCAAAGGAATCTGGGGTGATAGCTGGAATAGAAGAAGCCCTCACATTGTTAGAAAAATTCGGTTTTCAAGTTAGAGTCCTCGTGTCAGATGGGTCCAAGGTTAAGGGAAAAACTACTGTATTGAAGATTGTTGGAGACGCTAGGACGCTGCTTTCAATTGAACGAACTCTTCTAAACCTTCTCATGAGGATGAGCGGCATAGCCACCGCAACTAGCCAACTGATTGAGAAGATTCGTCGTGCCGGCTATAAAACTAGAATAGCTTGCACTCGAAAAGTGGCGCCGGGTCTCTTGTACTTTGATAAAAAAGCTGTGATGCTAGGCGGAGGCGACACTCACCGTCTTCATTTAGACGATCTCATTGTTGTAAAAGACAATCATCTGGTGATTGTTGGAGGCGTTGGTGAGGCTGTGAAAAGGGTTAGAGCGACTGTTTCGTTTTCTAAGAAAATTGAAATTGAGGTTTCTACGGAAAAGGATGCGTTGGAGGCTGCAAAGGCAGGAGCTGACATAATTATGCTTGACAATTTTTCTCCCCAACAAATAAAGAGTACAATGGTGTTGCTTGATAGGGAGGGGCTCCGAGGCAAGGTTTTGATTGAGGCAAGCGGCGGAATAGACGAGCGGGACATCCTTGAATTTGCTGCTACAGGAGTCGACATTCTTAGTTTGGGAGAAATAACCGACAGCGTAAAAACTCTTGATATGAGTCTTGAAGTAGCAAAAGTGAAGTAAAGCTAAACGAAAAAGTTTAGAAATCGATGTCAAACCTTAGGGGTTATTTCTAGCAATCTGAAGCCTCGTGCGCAAGGATTAGGTATCTCTGACGTTTGAACTTTCCCTAAAACCCCGTTATCATCTTTAGCATAGCCTACAACATCCTGTTCCGCTGGTATCAAAGAGTGTAATTTCACAGCGTCGTCAAAGAATTTCGGTTGGCATTTCACTGGAAGTCCAAGCCTCAGCTTGGTGTTTTCTTTAACTGCCTTTTCCATGGAGTATAGGATGGCGTGGGCGCCTGAGGTTAATTCAGCTATTCTTACAGGGATGCTTTCTTTTCCGATGGCCAGAACTTCAATGCCATAGACTCGTTTGATGCTTGCAGCGATCTTTCTTATTTTTGGTAGAATCTTCAAAACTTGCTTCCTTGCCTTGCTGGAGATTCTCAGTTTAGAAATTCCAACTACGGATAGTTCCTCTATGCTTATGCCACTCAATGTCACATCCAGATGAACCACGTCTGCCTTCGCCTCTTTCAAAAGTTTCTGGCAAAGCTCGAGTTCATGAACTACCAGAAGGTATCCTTTTTCCACGTTGGCGAAGATGGGTTCGGCTAGGCAGAGGCTGGCTTCTCTGTAGGGAGGTTCTACTAAAACGGCAACTGCGGCAACCACTGACAAGGGTTCGAAACGTTCATTTAAAATGGCGGCGCCCGAATCCGCTGCAACTATTCTCAAGGCATTTTCACCATATGTAGTATAGTTTTGAAAAGATTGAGTTCTACATTCTTAAAGTTTATTAACTCTACTAAGTTCGAAATAGATAGATTTATCTCTGTCTGTTTGAAAATTCATTTGACGGCCGAATGACGACGAAGAAATGAATGACATGTGATTGTTCAGAGTTACGCGGACGGCCACAAAACATGTTGTTACGTTCTAGTTTGTCTGAAATCCATTCCGAGGACATATAATTCTGAGCTTTTCCCTCTGCTGGCCTTTGGTTTAATTAGTTTTACAAAACTGAAATGTTGTTTAACTTCCTTAACAAAGTTGTTGAGCATGTCTCCTTGAAATACTTTGACGAAAAAGTTTCCCCTTAGCCTAAGAACCGAAGTGGCGATCCGTAAGGATTGTCTTGCGAGGTCTATTTGGCGGGCATGATCGAGTTCCCAGATTCCAGATATGTTCGGAGAAACATCTGAAATAACAACGTCGGCTGAGCGTGGCAAAAGCTCCCTGATATTTTGGGTTATCTGAGAATCTGTTACGTCACCAATAACGGTGCGAACATTGGGTAAGTCAATGGACTCCATGTGTTTAAGGTCTACTCCAAGCACGAAACCTGAACTGCCCACAATCCTTCTAGAAGCTTGCGTCCACCCGCCTGGAGCAGCTCCTAAATCCACCACCACGTAGCCAGGCTTGATGAACTTGTGTTTCTCTACCCCTTGAAGAAGTTTGTAAGCCGCCCGTGACCGAAATTTTTCTTCTTTTGCTTTCCGATAATAATGTTCTCTTTTACGTTCTTTGATCCATGCTTTCGGCAAAATTAGCTTTCACCCGAGGGATTCATTTCCCTTTGCACGAGACTTAAAACCCACTCGGTTAATTTTGTGCATTCATTTGGTGAAATGGTGCTCCAAGCTCCGCATTTTGGATCATCTGGGCACATTAGGCATGGGCAATCGGCGATAGAGTTGATGGATGCTGGCGACCTCTTAGGATATAGCCTATACGTCCATCTTCCGCCGAAGAGCTCACGCTCGCGACGAATCAAGCCCTTATGCTCCAGTTTTATGGCTATTCGAGAACCTTCCCTACTGCTTGCATCTAACTTTCGCCACATTTCAGACTGAAGCACACCTCGGTTTCCGGTATTGGCGATCAGGTGTAGAGCCTTATGTTCTAGGTCGTTACGTCTTGGCATATCTATCGGTTCCTTGAAGTCTCCACAATAAATATAGGAACTTTAAAACATAAAAAGGTGTATGCCGTTTTCCGAATTACTGTGTTGCAGAGAGTGAAACACAACTGTATAAGCTAAGACTACAAAATGTTTTAACACCCGAGATTACATAGACATTGCATGAAAATTGGACAAACATGGTCAATATCTAGTTTCCAATCGTGGCACTCATTGTAAGGGAGTAAAAAACGTTGCCAATGCGTAGTTCAATTGCGTCCTATTGCCTAGGTATAGAGTCCACAGCAGACGATTTTGGCGTAGCAATTCTTTCTTTTGACGGCAAAGTTCTCTCTAACGCAAACAGCGCTTACATGCCTGAAAAGGGAGGAATCCATCCGAGAGAGGCAGCTAGACACCACGCTGAAGTTGCCAAAAAAACTTTGACAGAAGCCTTTGAAAAAACAGAAATAAAACCTCAAGACATTAGCCTCGTCGCCTTTTCTCAAGGACCAGGACTAGGACCCTGCCTCCGCACAGGCGCAACTACAGCACGCGCCTTAGCCTCCTATCTTGGAGTACCCTTGGTGGGAGTTAACCATTGTGTGGCACACATTGAAATAGGAAAACTCGTAACAGGGGCGAAGGATCCGGTTACTCTATATGTTTCTGGGGGAAACACCATAGTTTCTGCCTTTGAAGCTGGAAGATACCGCGTTTTCGGTGAGACTTTGGATATTGCCGTGGGTAACTGCCTCGACGTTTTTGCTAGAGAAGCTGGTTTAAGCCAAAAGAAGGGAGCACCTTTCGGCGCCATAGTTGAAGAAATTGCGAGGAAAGGTAAAACCTTCGTTTCGCTTCCTTACACGGTGAAGGGTATGGATTTATCCTTCAGCGGACTTCTTACAGCGACTGTGCAATTGCTTCATGAAAAAAACAATCGCCTAGAAGACCTTTGCTTTAGTCTTCAGGAGGTTGCTTTCTCCATGTTAACTGAGGTAACTGAGAGGGCTTTAGCCCACACGGAGAAGCCGGAGGTTCTTTTAACTGGAGGAGTGGCAGCCAACAAAAGGCTGCAATCGATGCTTAACGTAGTTGCAGAGGAGCATAACGCTAGATTCTGCGTGGTTCCAAAGGAGTATGCCCTAGACAACGGAGCTATGATTGCTTGGGCTGGAATTCTTGCCTATAAAAGTAACATAACGGTTCCTGTAGAGAAGAGTTTTGTTAAGGTGAAGTGGCGACTGGAAGAAGTTTACGCGCCTTGGGTTGAGGGTTGAGTTGTGCTTATCAAGAAAGGAGCAGAAGCTAACTTGTACTTGGAGGAGTGGCATAACCGTAAAGTGATAATGAAGCAGCGACTGCCAAAAAAGTATCGCATCCAAGAGTTAGACAAGGAAATTCGGTCTCAGCGGACTATGCATGAACCGCACATTATTCATAAAGCTAAGGAAGCGGGGGTTCCTACGCCCACAATCTTCATGGTTGACTTGGCAGAAGCAAATATTATTATGGAAGCTGTGGATGGGAAGCAGGTTAAGCAGGTTTTAAACGATCTTTCTTCAGAAGAGAGGCTTCGTTTGAGTCGTCACATCGGCGAATTGATTGGACGCCTCCATAATAATGGAATAATCCACGGTGATCTCACCACCTCAAACATGATTCTGACGCCATACGGCAAGGTTGTTTTCGTTGACTTCGGATTAAGTGAAAGGTCCACGGAACTGGAGACTAAAGGAGTCGACTTACACCTTATGAAGAGGGCTTTTCAAAGCACCCACTACAAGTATGCGAAGGAATGTTTTGAAGCAGTTATGGAAGGGTACGCTGAGGTTGTGGGCGAGGGGGAGGCGAAAAACGTTTTAGAAAAGATTCGAGAGATAGAGAGAAGGGGACGCTATGTTTCCGAGAGGTAGGCTAGTCTTTTTCGTGACGAGTAATTTTCACAAATTCAACGAAGCCCGTCGAGTGTTTTCTGAATATAAGCTTGCAACTGCCATGCTCAAGATAGAGGCTGTTGAAATTCAAGACGACAGCCTAGAAAACATCGCGAAAGCCAGCGCCATACATGCTGTGAAAAATTGCAGTCTTCCCGTCATCGTGGAAGATGCTGGACTCTTCATCGAAGCCTTACAAGGTTTTCCTGGACCCTATTCCTCTTACGTTTTTAGAACTATAGGAAACAGAGGCATTCTCAAATTGATGGAAAACGTTGACAAACGAGACGCCTATTTCCAATCCGTGGTTGCCTATAGTAGTCCAGAGGAGGCGCCTAAATGCTTTCACGGCAAAGCAAAAGGCGAGATTTCTAGTGAAGAGCGGGGAAAGTTAGGTTTTGGCTTTGATCCTATATTCGAACCTTCAGGCGGCGGTAAGAGAACTTTCGCGGAAATGACAACAACCGAGAAAAACAAGCGTTCGCATCGAGCTGAAGCTCTGCGAAGATTTGCCAAATGGTATAAATCTGACTCCAAACGAAGATTTTAAATATCTGCGTCACCCGCTTTTAAGGAGCTTTCGGAGGAGAAAAATTGCCAAAGAAACTAAAGGGGAGGTCGCATGAAACAAGACCAGTCACCAGGAGGCCGCCAGCTTGGTGTAGATACACATCTGAAGAAGTGGAGGCCCTAGTCATAAGGCTGGCTAAAGATGGCCACCCCCCCAGCAAAATTGGAATAATTCTACGCGACCAACATGGAATCCCCTTAACAAAACCTATCACTGGAAAATCCGTTTCCCAAATTTTGAAAGAAAGAGAGTTAGCGCCCTCCATTCCAGAAGACTTAGAAAATTTAATGAGAAAAGCCACACGCCTTCACGTTCACCTAGACAAAAACAAGACTGATTTAGGTAACAAACGAGCCCTCCAAATCGTCGAGGCTAAAATTTACAAGCTTGCCAGATACTACAAAAGCAAAGGAGTGTTGCCACCTGACTGGAAATACGAAGCTAAAGCAGTTTCCCTCATTTAGTTTCGGGGTTCAGTTTTGCCCGTAACAAAAAAGCAGATTGACGCCCTTATGAAAGACGCCTCTAAGGCAGCTAATCTCATTATAAAACATATTGAAAAGGGCGACGTTATCCACGTATCTTCCCACATAGACGCAGACGGTTTATCAGCGGCAGGTATAATCGGGAAAGCCCTAGCCAGATTGGGAGGAACATTTCGCCTCAGAATTGCAAAGTGGGTGGACGAGAAGGTGGTTGACCAAATAGCCGCGGAAAAGCCTTCTCTAATCATATTCACTGACTCGGGAAGCGGCTATCTTGATCTACTGAGCGAGAAACTCGCTAACCATAACGTAATCATTCTCGACCATCACCAAACCGCCACCGAAACCCCCTCAGCCTTCATCCACGTAAATCCTCATTTCCATGGAATAGACGGGTCTCGTGATATTAGCGGGTCTGGAGTGGCATACTTAGTCGCCAAAGCTCTAGACAAAACTAACACAGACCTAGCTTACCTCGCCGTAGTTGGCGCCTTAGGAGACCTGCAAGACAAATATGAAGACAAATCTGGGCAGCGAAAATTGGGGGGCGCCAACAAAAGCATAGTAGAAGACGCAGTAAAGGCAGGTTGCCTCAATGTAGAAACAGACCTTCTATTTTTCGGAAGGGAAACGCGCCCAATTCATCAAGCACTAGCCCGCACCACAAATCCATTCATCCCGGGTATAAGTGGAGAGGAAGACAAAAGTCTAGCTTTCCTTGCAAGCCTGGGAATCAAACCCAAGCAAGGAGACAAGTGGCGCGCTTTAAGAGACCTTTCAGAAGAGGAGAGAAAGAAGCTTTTTTCCGCCCTCACCGACTACCTCGTGTCAAAAGGTTTCGCAAGCGATGTTGCATTGAATTTGATTGGAAACGTTTACACGTTAACTCATGAGGAGCCTTGGACTCCTCTCAGGGACGCTCGGGAGTTCACTGTTATGCTTAATGCTACGGGGCGCATGGATAAGGCTGGTCTTGGGGTAGCCATCTGCATGGGCGACAGAGGGAAATGCCTCGAAGAAGCAACATCAGTGATAGAAGAATATCGGCGAACCATCACTAAATATCTAAGTTGGGTGACAGAAAAACCTGAGCGCTTAGAAGAGTTAGAGAGCATCTACGTTGTGCGGGGTGATGGTGTCATAGACGAAAAGGTCATTAGTCCAGTTTCCTCCATCCTTTCGACAACCCTTTCCAAACTTGGAAAACCCATAATTGTCTACTCCGCAATCTCTGGGGAAGACATGGTTAAGGTGTCGGCTAGGGCGTTAGAACCTTTAAGAAAAAGGGGTCTAAACCTTGGGGAGGTTTTACGTGTTGCATCTGAAAAATATTCGGGTAGAGGAGGGGGACACGACGTAGCCGCTGGAGCCCAGATACCGATTAAAGACGTAGAACCATTCATTAAATTTGTGGATCGGCTTGTTAAAAAGCAGTTGGGGTAGGCGCAAGTTGGAGGCTAAGATTAGGCTTTCTTACAAAAACGTGAGGGAGGCGGAAGCTGTGGCAAAAGCCGTTTCTCCAGACAACGTAGAAGTTCCGTCGGGTCTCTTTGTCAAAACGGTAAGGAGAGGATCCAAGGTTTTCACGACGGTAGAGTGTCAAACAAAATTGCAAACATTCATAGCCACAATAGACGACCTTTTATCCTGTGTTTCCGTCGCAGAAAAGGCTTTCTCGGTCGCAAAGGAGTTCAAGACGCACCGAAGCCCTTAGAGTATTAAGGTTTCGCATTAGTTTTGTCGCATGTGTTAAATATTCGAGTTTTATGTAAACTTAAAGGTGATTTGTTCAGAGGCTGTGCTTGATGTTAGATATAAAGCTGATTCGAGAGCATCCGGAAATCGTGAGGAACGACCTAAAGAAAAGAGGAGACCTTGAAAAACTCAAGATGCTCGATGATTTGATCGAATACGACAAGCAGTGGAGGAAGTTGTTGACAGACGTAAACGAACTGAGACATAGACGAAAGCTAGTGACCGCTGAAATTGCAAGCCTAAAGAAAAAAGGAGAGGATGCTAGCAAGCAAATGGAAGAAGCAAAAAGAATACCGCAAGACATAAAGAAACTGGAACAGCAAGTCGCGGAATACAAAGAAAAAGTTGACCGCATTCTACTAAGACTCCCCAACGTCCTACACGAATCGGTTCCTTTCGGCAAAGATGAAAGCGAAAACGTCGTTGCAAAAATTGTTGGCAAGCCCCCAAAATTTGATTTTAAACCAAAAAGCCACGTAGAAATCGCTTTGAATTTAGGTTTAATAGATTTTGATAGAGCTGCTAAGGTTGCTGGTCACGGATTCTACTATTTAAAAGGAGATCTAGCTCGACTAGACTATGCAATCATGAACTATACGATAGACTTCCTCCGAAACAGAGGCTACACTCTGATAGAACCTCCGTTCATGATGCACAAGAAGCCGTATTTGGGCGTAACCGACCTAGAATTCTTTGGAGATCAGCTATACAAGCTACAGAATGAAGACCTCTATCTAATAGCGACAAGCGAACACCCCATGGCTGCAACCTTCATGGATGAAGTAATCGAAAAAAAAGACTTGCCAATAAAATTCGTCGGAATCAGCCCTTGCTTTAGAAAAGAAGTCGGTGCCCACGGCAAATACACAAAGGGTTTGTTCAGAGTGCACCAATTCAACAAAATAGAACAATTCATTTTCTGTCTACCCGAAGATTCATGGAAGTTCCATGAAGAACTACAAAAAAATTCTGAAGACCTTTACCAAGGCTTGGGACTACATTTCAGGGTTGTTAACGTCTGCACTGGAGACATTGGAATAATAGCGGCTAAGAAATACGACATAGAAGTTTGGATGGCTGATGGCACCTACAGAGAGGCTGGGTCAAACTCCAACTGCACAGACTACCAAGCGCGAAGACTAAACATAAGGTTCAGAGAAAAGAAGGGGCAAGCTCCAGCTGGTTTTGTGCACACTTTAAATAACACAGCCCTCGCAACCAGCCGAACAATGATAGCTATTCTAGAGCAACATCAACAAAGCGATGGCTCCATCATAATTCCTGAAGTTCTAAGACCATTAATTGGTGGAATTAAAAAACTCGAATGAGGTGTGAAAGCGCTAAACCTTTTAATACTTCCACACGAAATCTTTCCAGTCGCAATGAGGGTCTATGGTGCCAAAGAAAAAAAGACGCATGAAGGACACATGGCGTGGCAAGGCTTGGTACACAGTAGTGTCTCCGCCATACTTCGGCGGAGTTGAGTTGGGAGCCCTACCTGCAGAAGACCCCTCAAAACTTGTTGGAAGGATCGTTGACGCCACCCTCTACGATATCACCAACGACTTTGCACATCAGTATCTTAAAATGTATTTTAGAGTCGCAGATGTTGAAGGCAAAACTGCCCGCACGATTTTTAAAGGGCACGAATACTCCCGCGATTATCTGAGAAGCTTGGTTAGAAGAAGAACAACGCGAGTGGATGGAATCTTCAGCGTCACAACTATGGATAGCTATGGGCTAAGACTGGCTGTTTCCGTTTTCACTCTTACACGCATTAAAACCTCGCAAGAAAAGGAAATACGTGCTGTTATGAGAAAAAATGTTCAAGAAAAGGCGTCTTCCCTCACTTTCGACCAATTCGTTCAGGAACTCGTCCTAGGGAAAATTGCTTCCGACATCTACAACGAGTCTAAAAAAATAGCGCCTCTACGTCATGTAGGTATCCGAAAGTCGAAGCTCACCCTTCAACCTACAATAGCTTCGTAGCAAAACTCAAGTCTTCGCTCATAATTACGCTATTAGAGGAAAAGTCTTGAAAGGCAACCGTCTAACGAGTTTAAGGAAGAGAGTTGCTCGAGAAGCTGCCACTTTACTCTACACATCCCAAGAAAAAGAGTATAAACAAGCGAAGAAACTAGCAGCAAAAATGTTGAGGGTTCGAGTTCTTCCAAGTAACCTTGAGGTTGCAGAGGAACTTGACAAAATCGCTGAAGAGAAAGAAGGCTCTTCAAGAAGGGAACTGCTTCTGCGAATGCGAAAAGAAGCCCTCAAAATAATGGAAGCGCTGAAGGATTTCAATCCAAGACTTGTTGGAAGCGTTTGGAGGGGGACAGCCCACCAAAGCAGCGACATAGACATACTTGCATTTTCTCAAGACCCAAAACCTGTCCTAGGTCAACTTCAAAAGTATGGATACGAAGTTACGAGTTCCGAGTGGTGTTCAGTAACTAAAAGAGGCAAAAAAGAGTCTTCGTTTCACATCCATCTCGTTCTCTCCTCCGGCGATGAAGCGGAAGTTATAGTTCGAGACCTTGAGAAATTGGGACAGTCTGAAAGATGCGAAATATATGGAGATTCTATAATCGGTCTAAGTTTCCCTCAGCTTCTCAAGGTTCTCAAGGAGAGACCGCTTCAAAAGTTTGTGCCCACTTAGAATGAGCTATCTTCGTCAGAGGAATGTTCGAATCAGCCTTAAATAGGCGTTCTATCATAGAAAATATTGAACAAACAGGGAAACAACTATTCCTCAAATAGGCTAAACAAACGACGGAGAGTGTCCAGATAACATGGAAATTGACAAGAAAAGGTTCAGGAAAATGTTTCCACACTTGGCTCAAGAGTTGGAAGGCGAAAATTGTAAAGTAACAATAACCTCTGTCCGATCTGACCTTCAAACTGGAGAGAAAGCATCTTCGAAAAAATTTGCTAACTACATGCCGGACGTAATCGATTTCCTTCGCAGATGCGACACTGAACAGCAAGCAGAAGAAATAATTTGCTATATGGAAGAGAAGGAAGAAATCAGCCGCGACTATGCTAAAAGGCTTAGGAGACAGCTGAAAGAGAAGGGTGTGAGGAGCTTCGGGTCGAAAAAGGAAGACGACTATTATCTTAAACAAGACGGATTTTAAGCTCGGAAACTGAAAAACACTTTTGCGTCTAAACCACTGATATTTAATTGTTGATAACGGTGTCTAGGTTCATAAAAAATAGAGATAAATGGCATTTATTACGGCTAGGCGCCCGCTGGGATCGAAGCGTGGTGCCTATTTACGAAGCTGTCGCCCGCGGAAAATGTGTCCCTCTCTTAAAAACTCTCCTCACCAGTCATTGCAGAAATGAATGTGCTTACTGCGCTTTCCGTGCCGGTCGAAAATGTCCGCGGATGATGTGGGAACCTGAGAAACTGGCGGAAATAACCAAGAGTCTTTGGGAGGAAAGAAAAATTTTTGGGCTTTTCCTGAGTTCCTCGGTTTTCAAGGATTCTGATTTTGTTACTGAAAGACAGCTGGAGACTGTTCGCATCCTCCGGAATATGGGGTACACTGGGTATATTCATCTCAGGCTGATGCCCGATGTAGATCGTCACTATATCCGTGAAGCGATTGAACTTGTAGACCGGGTTGGAGTGAATCTTGAGGCTCCTAACAAAGAGGTTTTCAGCGAACTTTGTCCGGATAAAGGAGGTTTTGAGGAGAGTGTTCGCAAGCGTTTGAAGTGGGTTGCAGATGAGGTTCGAAGAGTGAAAGCCGAAACAACTAAACCGAAATTTGGCTTTGCTAAGTCTGGCGTAGACACTCAAATGATCGTTGGTGCGGTGGATGACAACGACTGGCAGCACCTGCAAACCACCGAGTGGCTTTACAGTAAGCTTGGTTTGAAAAGGGTTTACTACAGCGGCTTTGAGCCTGTACCAAAAACGCCGTTGGAGAGACATGCTGCGTGTCCGCCATCTAGGGAGTATAGGTTGTACCAGTCTTCTTTTCTCATAAGAGACTACGGGTTCACGGTTGACTCCTTCGCGCAGGTAGTTGATGATGAAGGTTTTCTATCTAATGTTGATCCAAAGCTTGCATTAGCCAAAATGAACCCAGACTTTTTTCCAATAGACCTGAACGCTGCCGCATATCATGAGATTCTTCGGATACCCCAAATCGGACCTGTGACAGCGAAAAAAATAGTGGAAGCACGGAAAAACGTTAAAATTCGGTATGTTGCCAATCTGGAGCAGATTATTGGAGCGAATTTGACTCGAAGGGTAAGCCAATACATTGAGTTGAAGGACAAGAAGCTAACAGATTTTCTAAAAGTAAATAAAAATTAATCAATAATTTCTAACCTTCATCTAACAATCAAAGAACTAATAGAATTTGAAGAAAAGTCAAAGTTAGATTGGGTTACTGATATATTTTTGTAATAGTGGAAGTAATTTCTCCTTTACTTCTTCATCATTCTGTTTCTTCAGTTCCTTGTAAGCCTCTACAAGATTCGCAATTTCAGGTTTGACTTTTTCTATTAGTGACTGCGAAATTTCATCAAAATTAACACTTTCTGATTGCTTTCTAAGAGCGTATGCTAACATACTCTCTTTTCTCTCACGATACATTTGAGAGGTTCTATCCATAATACACGCTTCTATTTTATCTCTTATTCCAGCGTATCTTTTATTCAAAAGGTCTGGAAGAACATAATATGATGAACCAACATTCTTAGTCAGATCTGAGACAATACGTTCGCTTTCCTTAACAAGATCTGAAGCAATGCGTTCGCTTTCATCTGCCATCTCTTTGGGCAATGAAACCGTCAAATATTTAAACCAATAATCAAGTATTTTTTCCTTTGTTTCTATTGTGAGCAAGTCAAGTTCCTTGATTTTGGAAAGAATCTCTTTTTGAAATAAATCTATTTTCAGGAATAAATCTCTATGATGCTTTTTCATGAAATCATCCAGTCCTCTGTCGAAAAAATTTTTCAATCTTGAAAAAGCAAAATCAAAATCAGGGTTTTCCAGATAAGTGTCCAAGTATCCTGAATTTCGCCTTATTTCAGAGAATAGAAGTGGGTATTCCTCTTTAACCGTTCCAATTATATATTCTCGCAAGGCTTGTATTTTTTGACTTCTGAGACCCAAGCGATAACCGATGAAAGCCGTTACCAACGGGAATATCCAACGTGCTATTTCGATAGCGATATAAATCCATTCACCGTTCATTTCAATCCAAATACTATCTACATTGAACTACTAATAAAAACGATGGAAACATAAGCAGGATAATACCGATGACTCCTTACTATTTTTAACATATCTACACTCCCTCTAACTTTTATACTCAAAACCTAACACAATTAATGCATTAACAGATGGAAGAAATACAGAAGAAAAAATCGTTATGGGAAATAGAGAACAAGAGGATGGTGGGATAGCCAAAATGGTATGGACTTGCGACTATAAGAGATGTGATGATTATGCTCAATGGGTTAGGGAGCATAAAGGAGAACTTTTTACTTTATGCACTAAACACCATGCCTTACTAGATAGAAAGAAATGGAGTAAACACCTAGACGTATCGAAATTGAGTGAAGATGATATACGATATTTATTAAGAAAAGAACGTAGGAAAGAATCCGCAAGAAGACATCCCTTTGAAGTTAGAGACTATCCATTAGACGATGGAACTATTAAAGTCAGAATCCGAGATAAACAGACTGGAGAAAGACGTTCTTTCGTGGTCAAGCCTGATGAGAAGAGGAAATTTATTGAGTCATTTTCTGACCTCGAGAAAAGAGGTTTTTCTCCAAAACCTTCTATTGATGAGTATGTAAAAAAGTTAAGAAAAGAAGAACAATAAAGCATAATCGGAAGTGAATGAATGGATTTAGAAAAACTTGAGAAAATGATTCGAGTGGTTATAGACGATATGGAACATTATGACAGTTATTCAAAACTTTTACATACGAAGACATTAAGAGCAAAGGTTACTAATGTAATCAATCTTTCTTACGGGAGCTTTCCAGAACACAAAGATTTCTTTGTTAGAATTGTTCAAGATATTGATCGTGATAATATAATTTTATCCCCTAAATTTTCAGTAGGAATGGCTCGTTCTGCACTTTTCCACATTCTGAAAATCATCGAAATTGAAAGAACCAGCAAAGCCAAAATCAAGGAGATGAAGATTTTTGAAAGTGCGGAAGATAAGATGAAACAAGCTAATCTTTCATTTGGAAAAGAAGATTATTCTTCTGTGTTTCACAATCTCAATACTGCTTTAGAGTTGGTTTTGAAGGATAAAGTAGGAATCCCAACCACTATTACGAAAATTAACACTTCAACAATAATAGATGTTCTAGTGAAAGACAAGGTAGAGCCACATCTATACTTGGTTGAAGCAAAGAAACATGTCCTTAGGATTGACAACAAGATTAAGCATCAATCCTATTCACCTAGCAAAGTAGATTGTATCAATGCTATTAAGGTAATGGAAGAACTGATTTCTAGATTGAGAGGCAAAGAATTGAAACTGACTGAGGAAACCAGAAACAAAATATATCAAGCTCTATAATTCTCTCCCCTCAAATCCTTCTTTAGCACAATGTTGAAAACTTTAACAAGAACTGTTAATTGTAGCAGAATTCCTAGAATGGTTATTTAGGTAAACACAGAGAGGAAAAACTCTTTTATTCTATGAATGCAACTGTTCCGTTATGTCCTCTCATAAGAAACAAGTGATTCAACGAAGTGTAAGCTTTAGGAGAAATATCCTAGAGTTGTTGTTTCAGAAAGAGAGGAAGAAAAACGAAATACTTGACGAAAATGTGTGTAAAAACATAAAGGTATTTGGTGATAATTAGGCAAGCAAACAAAAAGAACCGTGTAGTCGGATGGTGTCTAACTTGAAGAAAGCGTCCATAACATTACTTCTACTTGCATTCGCTCTCCTCTTCTTCACCCTCGCTCCAACCTATGCCAACGTAATAACTGCCAACGTCAAAGCAACATCTTCCTCTCCTGCAAATGTTCAAGTAGACCAAATAAGCCACACCATAAAGATTCAAGAAGGCGCCTTAGTCATCATCAACGACACCCTGAAACTATCCTCGGAAAATGATGGTTTATTACAAAACTTCTCCTTAGGCTTCCCTTACAAAATCAACGACAAAGAAATAATCAATGCTCTTGATTATTGCTTCGCTTACGATGCCTCGAACCCTGATGAACATTTTAAGGTGGAGCTTGACACAGGATTAGAGGGACGCCTCGGCTTCTACGGAGTGAACGTGGTCTTTCCAGAACCAGTGAACATAGGTAACGGAGAATCCTATGACCTAACCATAGTTTTTGTCTTATCCAACCTCGTATCCTCTGAAACTGCAACCTTACTTAAACTCGACTTTCCCATGTATCCCAGTCTAACCCAAAACGCTACGGTATGCAATGTAACTGTTATTCTGCCGCCAGAAGCCATTTTCACAGACAGCACCTTTCACGAGAAGGAACTTGATTTCAACATAACCACCCTTGGTGATTCTCAAATTCTGAAGCACCCGAAAAAGCCCTTGGAAAGCTTTAATTATGAGCCTGCTTGGCTAAACTTCAACATGAGCGCCTTTCCAATAATCGAATTCAATGAGGTAAAACGAGAGATAAGCTTAGACCAGTGGGGAGGCGCTTACGTTTCCAACTGTTTCGATATAACCAACAGAGGCTATGGCATAAGCAATGTTAAAGTCGGTTTCCCTGAAGGCGCCTACGACCTTGCAGTGCGGGACGAATTTGGTAATATTGGGAAGTTAATGGAAAAGGAAACAGTGATAGTAAACATAAGAGAAACTTTGAGTAAGGATGAAGCGGGAAAATTCTTTTTAAGTTACCGTATTCCATGGGAAAAATACATCACTCAACATAATGGACTCAACTATAACATGACTTTCGCCTTCTTCGAACGATTCAATTGGACGATAAGAAAATTAACCGTCTCCATAACCCTCCCTCAAGGTGCCGAGTTCCAATCCTCCAATCCTCTAAACCCCCACAGCATCGAAAAAACTGTTTTTCAAGAAACCGTAACCTTCACCTTCTTCAACGTAACGCCGTTCCAAAATCTCAATTTTGACTTTACGTATGGATACCTTGTATTTTGGGCTTCTTTCCACCCTACAATTTGGATGGGAATTTTAGTCATTGTTGCATGCGCAATAGCCTTTCTTTGGCGAGCTCCCAAGCCAACCGCAGTTCCAATGGTTCCTATTCCACCGGAAGATCTTAGAAGTTTCGTTGAAGCGTATGAAGGAAAAACGAGGATTCTGTCAGAGCTTGAATCTATGGAAGAGAAGTTGCGGAAGGGAAAGATTCCTAGACGCCGATATAAGGTGCGGAAAAAAACGCTGGAAGGACGTCTTTCTTCGCTTTCTCGGGATTTATCCAATCTTCGGGAAAAGATAAGGGTAGCGGGTCCCAAGTACGCAAACATAATGAGGCAGGTTGAAGTGGCTGAAACAATGCTTGAAGGAGTGGAAAAAGACATTCGGCGGGTTGAAGCTCGATATAGACGCGGAGAAATATCTAAGGGAGCATATGGCAGGCTTATTGAAGAATACAATAGTAGAATGGAAAAGGCGATGACAACGATCGACGGAGTTATTTTGAGACTCAGGGAGGAAATACGTTAAGTACAAAACGTTTTTATGTCAAAGCATGCACTTCATTAAAATCTAAAAAATGGAGTTGAGTGTTCCATGGTAGAAGTTAAAGTTGATGTTGAAAAATGCACTGGATGCGGAACATGCGTTGACACTTGTCCCGTTGATGTTTTTGAGGTTAAGGATGAAAAATCGGTTGTTATAAACAACGACGAATGCCTCGTTTGCAGAGCCTGTGAAGTGCAATGCCCTGAAAGCGCCATTGAAGTCATCGAGTAACCCTAGCATTTTTCAATTCAATCATACACGATTAACGAGAATGGTCTTCGCTTTCCATATCTTATTCTATTTCATGAAATAACTAGAACTACAAGTCCCAAAACGGCGATTGAACCTTCTTCACTTCTTCTATTATGCTTTCAGCTCGTTTCCGTATTCCAGGACCAGCCACAGGACGCTTGTCTTTGATGAAATATGGCACTTCAGCCATCCTCGCGATCACCGAAACCGCCATCTTTCCAAGAAATCTTAAGCTGTATCCGCCTTCTAAAATCGCCACGAGCTTTCCTGCGCAAAACTTAGACGCCAATTCTGAAACTTTCCCAAAGATTTTAACGTAGCTTAGGGCGGATAGAGAAAGGCTTGCAACTGGGTCTGTGTAGTGGTTGTCAAAGCCTGTGGAAACGAGAATGAATTGTGGTTTATACTGTTGGATTATGGGAACCACGATTTGGTTGAAGGCTTTGAAGTAGATTTGGTCGTTGGTTTGAAAAGGAAAGGGAATGTTCACGGTATACCCTAAACCCTTTCCCTCGCCAACCTCGTCTGTAAAGCCTGTTCCAGGAAACTCCATTGGATCTTGATGCAGGCTGATGTAAAGAACCTTGTCAGTGTTGTAGAAAATTTCTTGCGTTCCATTCCCGTGATGGGCGTCTACGTCTAAGATTAAGATGCGTTTGAGGTTGAAATTGCGAAGGAGGTGGGCTGCGGCTATGGCGGTGTTGTTGAATATGCAGAAGCCTAGGGCGTAGTATGGACCAGCGTGGTGTCCTGGGGGTCTAACAAGGGCGAAGGCGTTTCGGAACTTTTCAACCATAACCAAATCAACGGCCTTCATTGCTCCTCCGATAGCCAAAAGAGCCACCTCAAAGCTTTCAGGAGAAACAACTGTGTCGCCGAGGTCTAGAAGCCCGCCATCGGACGCACAAACCCGCTGGACAAGGTGGATATAGTCGGGTTCGTGGACTAGTTCAACGTCTTCGATGTTGGCAGGCTCGGGTTCAACAAGGGAACATTTTCTAGTTTCAAAAAGACCGTTCTTATTCAGCTTTCTCATGATTACTCTGAGGCGGGCAGGAGATTCTGGGTGGCCAATCCCGGTTTTATGATTCAAGTATTTAGGTGTGAACACTACGGCGGTTTTTGTCATTTTGGCACTTCCAATTAAGGATAACCAAAAGTTTACCATTTCGCTAAAGAGACTTAATTTGCCCTTCTTTATAATTTAATTTTTTGACGAATTAAAGTGATTGACATAGGTTTGTACAAGAATTTAATATTGTGGTGAATAGAATTTTGCGTGGAGAATTAAATCTACATGCATTTTGCGGGTTCTTTGATTGTTTGTTTAAGAAATAATAGGAAAGAAGAAGAGTAGGGGGTTACCTATTGTTGTTGAGGTATTCTGCTAGATACTTGAAGGTGATGGGTCTGATAAGATCGCCACTTGTCAAGCTGAACATAAAACTTTCAAAAGTAGACACATTTTTTCCCCATTCTTTTTTGATTTCCTTTACGAACTTTGCATAATCATCATAGTCTTTATGAACTGAGATAGAGGCTGAGTCCATCCCCCCTAAACCACTTCCCCCAGTAGTGGCAAAGATGACGTTTGGGTATATTGAAAAAAACTTTTGCACCTGTTTGCCAAACTCTTCCTCAGAAAGCAACTCCGTAGCTGCCTCAGGTGTCCACTTACTAAAACTAAATGCCATTATTCGAAAACCAAGTTTCTTTAAATCTGGAATAGCAGTATAGTCAAAATATCCTTCCTTTTCCAGTTTTGCTCTTCTTCTTGAGATGGTTGGTTGAGAAACCCCAATTTTCTCGGCTAGTTTTCTATCACTTATTTTGGAGTTCTTCATCAACTCTAAGATAATCCCGTAGTCAACATCCTTTAATCTCGTCATATCACATCGTTCATTATAAATTCTGCTCCAGTTTTTATGACTTATGGAAGAATATTGTATTGACTGTTGTTTGTCTAAGAGATAATTACATAGTATTTTTTCTTCTGTAGACTATGGCTACTAATAATGTTGTCATCATGAACAGTAGAATAATCAGGGATGGAAACTCTGGAATTATTGGACAGCTGAGGGAGAACCATTCGGGTTCAGCCGGGTCAGGAGCTAAAGTGGCGTGACAAAATGTATCAAAAGAAATACCAATGAAGTCCCTTAAGAGAGATGTTCCTTCCTAATTCTAATAGTTCTTAATCCAAACTTTGATAGGCGATATAATAGTTTTTCAATGTGGAATGAATATTCTCAGAAGAAAGACTATCAAGAGACAGAAAGGCAATTTGACAGATGTTCTCAGAAAAGACAATTGCAAGAACATAGTCCCTTCAGCTAATACTTTGGAAGAAGCAATTAATTACATTAAGAAGTTTTATGGAACAACTAAAGGCGCGTGTGTTAAGCACATTAAGGCATATCATATCCATACAAAATACTTTCATCTATGTATATCTTATTAACACATTTTTGTCTTTTTGTAATACATATAGACATAACTAATATATAACGCGAATCACACGATATATATGGGGATGTTAATCTGACCAAGAGAGCGCTTATTCTTATTTCTTTAGTTCCAAAAGCAAGAATAACAGACAATAAAGAAATTGAGAAGCGAATCAAAAAAGAAAGCTCAATTCCCTTACTTGCTAAGGTTGAGAAGGTTACAATTGAGGAAGTTGAAAATCCTTACCAAAAACTAAGAGGACACGGATTTTCAAAGAAAGTAGCACGAAACATTATAAGTTTCTATGAAGAGTAGGAAACATTCTCAAAAAACACATCAAGAAGATTTAATGCGCGCGCTGTTACAAAGGAGTAGGGAGGAAATTTACCTTTTCAATAATTAGGCTTTTAGACTTTTTCTATTGACACACCGATCTCATCCAGTGCTGTGACCAACTTGTCCTTATAGGCGCCTTTGATTCCCTTCCAGTCAAGAATCGCTGAGTCTACGTGTTCCATGGTTCTTTCGACGCATTGTTTAATTATTTTGGCGTCCACTTGCGGAATGGCGTACTTTGGAATTATGTGACCGAAAGCTGTTTGGGTGCTTAACGCAATTTTCGTGAATTTTGCGTTGTAATGGGGACCGCCGATGCCTAGTGCAGTGGGGTAGCTGGACTGTTTGGAAACTGCAGCCATTGTGGCGTGAGCTACGGCTTCGGCAGCTTTCATATCTTTCCACTGCTTTAGTGAACTTCCTAGTTCTGCGAACATGGTGGGTACGTCAAGGGACGGACCGTGGTGGGTACATTCATAGGAAACTTCGTAATTCAGTTCCATTTCTTTCTTCAATTTGGACATTTCTAGTAAGGTGTTTTTCATGGCGCTTGCGGGGGAGATGGAGACTTTTTTCGGTATTCCGCCGAATTCTGCTTGTGCGAGGTTGCCTGGAGTGTGTACGGAGAGGGTGGGGATGCCGCTTATGCTGCTGTGTTTGGATACAAAAACCAGTAACTGGGGGGTGAAGAAGTCTGTGATGAACTGGGTGTTTATGATTTCTTCGTTGACGAAAAGCAGCTTGACTTCTTGATTTTGAACTTTTTTGGAGTATACTGGGTTTTCATGGAAGGTTTCTGAAAGTTTTTCAAATTTGTAGTGTTCTAGGATTTTTTGGGCGATGTTCATGCCCGCGATGTCTTTTGTTGAGGCTACGATTAAGATCACTTTGGTGTCTTCCTGATGTTTTATTGAAGGCTAAGTCGGAAGATTAAGGTTTTCATAGTCTTTGTCTCTCGAATAGGGAGAGGGGGGCTATATATAGGGTCAACATGGTTTGTGACGCAAACACACAAAACTTTTTTTCGCTGTGGATAGACCCCCTAGTTTTTTCTTTAAATACCCACAACATTCTTTGGTGGGTTTGTGGCAAATCAGGTGTTTCCTTCCTGATGTAGACCCCCTCCCCCTATCTATTTTTTTAACATAGTTTTCAACATTCTTCGCGCCTTTGCGGTACATGCGGTTCTCTAGAAGACTAGTATTTTGTCTTGGATGGAAAAATTTTGTTGGACAATAGAGAAGACGCACAGTCTTTTTGGGTGCCAAATAGAAAAATTGTTTGAGATTCAACATTCTGCTGTGGTTAGGTTCCAAATAGAACTGGTCTGCTTTGCAAGCACTCATTCATGGCTGTGCAAAAAAGGATGGGGATTCAGCTGATGTCTTCCCAAAGTCCAAAGGTGTTTCCTTCAGGGTCTATGGCGACTGCGAGGTATCCCATTCCAGGAAGTGTCTGCTTTGGCACGATTATCTTTCCGCCCAGTTTTTCAACCTTCTTGCTATACTCGTCCACAGACTCAACCAAAATGTAGTTCATCGGATGTTGACTTGGGTGTTCCTTTTTTGCCATGCCACCTCCGACACCTTTTCCTTCGGGGGCGGTTTCGATTAGGTAGTATTCTATGGGTCCTCCAACTCTTTCGATTTTCCAACCGAATAGTTCGCTGTAGAATTTCTTCATTTTCTCAATGTTTTCGGCAGGTATGTCGAAGTGAGCTATGGTGTGATATGTTTGCTTCATTTTAATCACTGTTAACAGGAGTTTCAGGTTGAGTATTAAAGAGTAGCTGAGAACTGCGGAGGCAACACGAAAAATTCGGAAACAGAGGCTTTTCTTGTGCGTGGTAAGTTTAAATTACGAGAAGTGGTTACAAATGTATCGTGAACCTAAAAACGGTGCTAGGCGCAATTTCTATTGCTATTCTTTTCTTTTTCGGTATCATATTCGCTTGGTCCACCGGGGCAGACATTGCAGTTGAATTAAAGACGACAAGACTAATTATTGCTGCTATGCTGTTTGTTGTCGGCTTCGGAATCGCTTACTATGTAACCAAAAAGCCGAAGACAATAGTCCAGAGGTTGGAACTTTCAGGACAGATGAAGGCTGTTGCGATTAAGTGCCCTAACTGTTCAGCTTCTGTAAACGCTAACGCGATCAAAATTGTTTCTGGCGTGCCATACGCAACATGTCCCTACTGTGGACAAACATTTGAGATAACCGAGGAACCGAAATGGTGAAGACCCATTCTTTGCTGGTCACAGTATCCGCCATATTAATCTTAATGACGGTTGTAGGCACTGTAACAGCACAGAGAGAGTATCATCTGGAACACGAATGGGCAAAAATATGGATAAACCAAAACGGTTCTATCGACCTACTTTACGACATCAGTATAACACTCGATTCTGGCGATAACATAAACTACGTATTAATTGGTCAACCAAAACGCGACTTCACAATAGGAACAGCCATGGACCAAAACGGTCACAACCTTACAGCAACTGACGCGAGTTCTGGAAGCGATTACAAAGTGAAAGTCAACCTCTACGAGCCCCTAACGCCTGAGAAAACTGTGAGATTCAACCTAACCACAAACGTTGCCGACATGATATATCTAGACACTCAAACCAATGTGGGCATGCAGTTCAAACCGACTTGGTGGCAAGAAGCCAGTGTGCTCGACCTTCAAGTGCAGGTTGTTTTGCCTCCCGGTGTCACTTTAGATAATGTAACAACAACAGAAGAGCTTTGGAACGGCACATCTCTTGAGGATGACCGCTGGTCAATTTTCTGGCAAAGAGGTAACCTTTCGCCGAATCAGAGATATACTTTTGGAGTTTCTTTTCCCAAGGAGTATGTGCAGAGTTACGTGACACGAGAGACTGGGGTAGTTGCCTTTTTGCAGCAATATGGAGCTGCACTCCTGATATTCGGAGTCTCCGTCGCGGTAATAGGCACCGTTGTCTATGTGATCCGTAAGAGACCGTATAAGATGCCTACAATTGGCATTGAAACGCTTGGAATAAGGCACGGTTTAACAGCCGTAGAAGCTTCTTACATCCTTGAAGTAAAGCCAACAAAAATAGTCACGGAAATCCTATACAGTCTCTTACAGAAAAGAGCCATATGGGTTGAGTCCACAACTCCCGCGCTAAAACTGAAAATCATGCAACAATTTCAGAACAAGACCGGGACTTCGGAGACGCCTCTCCGATACTACGAAATCGACTTTCTCAATGCAATCAAAGAAGACGGAACTCTCGACGAAGAGAAACTGGCACAAACAATAATTTTTCTCAGACACACTGTCGAAGAAAAACTGCGTGGGTACTGCAGACGCGACACAATTGACTACTACAGAAAAATTGTAGCTAAGGCTTGGGAACAAGTGGAACAAGCAGGCACACCAGAGTTAGCCTCGAAAGCCTACGACGAACAACTTTTGTGGCTGTTCCTCGACCCAAACTATCAATCGCGCACCCAAACATCATTCAGCGACAAAGCATTTGAGCCCAATCCCTTCTGGTTCTGGTATTGGTACAGCTATCGTTACTACCATCCCAAACCCACGTATAAACCAAACATAGAGGCACCAACCAAAGCGGCAAAACCACCCACAATTCCCGGCGCAGATTTCGCAAACAACATTGCAACGGCTGTAGAAAACACCTCAAACAAAATCGTTACTAACCTCGAAAAATTCGCCAACGCAATCGTCCCAATGCCAGCTGCAAAAGCTTCCACAAAACCGGCTCACCACAGATCCAGTTGCGTATGTGCCTGTGCGACATGCGCATGTGTATGCGCTTGCGTATCTTGCGCCTGCGCCTGTGCAGGTGGAGGAGTAGGGTGAAGGAGGTAATTAGTGCTTATGAGCTTTGTGCGTAAGGTGTTTCGTGCGTCTAAGATTCCTCAAGGACGCTACACGTATCGGGGAAAAGGCGATTTCACGGGTTTGGCTCTTCAGCTTCGTGTGGAGCCAGATGGTACGGGATTGTTAGTCATCAACGCTAACACGGTTCTGTATCTAAACGAGACAGCTACAGCGCATGCCTTCTTCTTCATGCAAGGAGTTACAACGGATGAAGCCGTTAAAAAACTCAGGCGCATGTATCGAGTGGACAAGAAAACAGCTAAGGATGGCCATGAGAAGCTAATTTACACCGTAAGCACGTTGGCGCAGACCGAGGAAGTCTGTCCCATATCTTTTCTCGACGTAAAGAGAGTGGATCCTTTCACTCAAGAACTTTCAGCACCCTTACGTGTGGATTTGGCGCTCACTTTTAGATGTCAGAACAATTGTGTTCACTGCTACGCTGGCGGACCACATGAAACTCCTGAACTTACTACAGAACAATGGAAAGAAGTCATTGACCGCCTTCATCAGATTGGTGTGTTCATATTGACCTTCACAGGAGGAGAACCAACCCTCCGTGAAGACTTGCCAGAACTCTTGCTTTACGCACAAAACAAGGGAATAGTCACCGGACTTGTCACCAATGGTAGAAAACTAAAAGAAAAAACCTACGTTGAAACTCTTGAGAAAACTGGGCTAGACTTCATTCAAGTGACCCTTGAATCGCATAAGCCCAAAATCCATGATTTAATGACAGCGACCAAGGGAAGCTGGAAAGAAACAGTCGCTGGAATCAAAAACATCATTCCAACGCAGATATACGCAACCACAAACACTACATTAAGCAAATACAACGCCTCGGATTTTTTGGAAACCATAGACTTCCTAAAAAAACTCGGAGTTGCTGCTTTTGGGTGCAACAGCCTGATCTATTCGGGGAGAGCCAACGCCATAAGCAAAGATTTTGTCTTGCCACTTGAAACGCTGAAAGAACTTTTGTCCAAGATTCACGATAAAGCGAATCAAGTTGGATTAAAGTTTCTGTGGTATACTCCAACTCAATATTGCCGCTTTGACCCCGTTAAACTAGGTTTAGGCATCAAATCATGCACAGCGGCAAAGATCAACATGTGCATTGCGACGAACGGCGACGTTTATCCATGTCAAAGCTACTTTGAAAGTCTCGGTAACATCCTTAAAGATGATTGGCAAAAAATCTGGAACCATCCGCTTGCGGTACGAATAAGAAAAAGAGAATACGTGGAACCGAAATGCAAGGACTGTCCGCAACTGCAAATCTGTGGAGGAGGATGCCCGCTGGAACTCCAAGAAACGAACTACATTTGCGCCGAAGCCCAGTAGACCGCTCCATATTTGCTTGTGCAATTGGAAGTTATATAAAGTATAGAAAGAATAGAGGTTTGCGGGGATGCCGCAATTGAGGTCTATTATACATTTGCTGACTCTTAAAGACTGGTCTTCAGAAGAAATTGAAGAGGTAATTGACAAGTCTATCGAAGTCAAACGGAAACCAGCCGAATACAGAACCGCCTTAGAGGACAAATCTTTGGCTATGATTTTTCAGAAAACCTCCACTAGGACGAGGGCTTCCTTTGAAGTAGCTATGACTCAGCTTGGAGGACACGGTATCTACATGGATTGGAGAACCACGAATCTGGTCTTAGCGGATATCAGAGACGAGACTAGGTATCTTTCAAGAAACGTTGACTGCATCATGGCGCGTTTATTTAAACATGCAGACCTGAAAGCCATGGCTGAAACTTCTAGAGTTCCAGTCATAAACGGATGCGACGAAAAATATCATCCTTGCCAAGCCATTTCCGACCTGATGACGATTAAGGAAAAGAAGGGACGCCTAAAGGAACTGAAGCTTGTTTACATAGGAGTCCACAACAACGTTTGCAACTCTTTGATAGAGGGCTGCACTAAGGTGGGGATGAAAATTACGGCGGTGACTCCCTTGGTGAATGAACATTCCCTTGACGAGGAACTGCTTGAAAAAGCCAAACGCACAGGGTTATACAAGACCACTATGGATGTTAATAGGGCTGTGGAAGACTGTGACGTGGCTTATACGGACACTTGGGTGGACATGGAGTTTTTCTTTGATCCAAAGTTTAAGGCGGAAAAGGAGAAGAGGATGGAACTGATGATGCCTTATCAGGTTAATAAGAAACTATTGAAGAACAGCGACGCCCTAATAATGCATGATATGCCTATTCACAGGGGCTACGAAATAACCGGTGATATAGTGGAGAGTGCAAACTCAATAATTTATGACCAAAGCGAAAACAGGTTACACTCCGCAAAGGGAATCTTGTTAAAACTTCTGAGCAAAACATTCAGTTAGCCGCACAAACAGACAACTTACAAATTATCCATGTGCCAAAATGGCGTTGCACGTGATGTTAGGTTTTCCCTCGTTGGGTTTTGGCATAATGGTCAATATGTGTGCATGGGAAGTGTTCAAATTGATACGTTTTGCTCTCTTCTATATGTATTTATTCGAGTGAGGTCTACATGAAAAAGATGTTTACTTAGATACTTCATGAATAAAAAATGCAAATAATCTGATACAAAGGCGTATAGGCTGCTTTAAAGATGGGGCATACGTAAATTTTAATAACAACCTTAGATAAGAGCGTATAAGCGCTTGGAATACACGTGCGAGGGGAATTATGCGTAAAAAGATTTTAATAACCGCTTCCTTTGTTGAGGAAAGTGCTTATTATTCGAATGAAGAACTAGAACGAGAAATCTATTCGGAGCTTTCTAAGGAGCCATATAGGATTCCATGGGCTAAGAAAATAGAGAAAGTCAAGATTGAGAGCCGCTAATACATACGCATCGGGCAGAGACTTTTCTATTTCAAAATCATTTGTGTAAATCTTTCAGGGTTAAAATCTTGCAGGTCTTCGTATGTTTGACCGGTTCCAATGAACACGATGGGCTTGCGGGTCACGTAGGTTACGCTTAGAGCCGCTCCCCCCTTCACGTCAGCGTCAACCTTCGTCAAAATTGTTCCGTCAATACCTACAGTTTTGTGAAACTCCTCAGCCTGCATAACAGCGTCGTTTCCGGTGAGGGCATCAACCGTGAGAATAGTAACATCTGGGCTGATAACCCTCTTTATTTTTCCAAGTTCACCCATGAGATTCCGGTCAGTTTGAATGCGCCCAGCAGTGTCAATAAGCACAACGTTTATTCCGCGAGCCTTAGCGTGGCTTATAGTGTCATAGGCTACGGCTGCTGGATCAGCTCCATACTTATGCTTTATAATACGCACCCCCAACCTTTTAGCATGTTCCTCCAACTGTTCAATAGACCCTGCACGGTAGGTGTCGCTACAGGCTAGGACAACAGAGTACCCTTTCTTCATGAGAAACTTGGCAATCTTGGCTATGCTCGTGGTTTTGCCGGTTCCGTTAATTCCCACAAAAAGGATTGAATAAGGCTCGTTCATCTTTCGTTTTCTCTCAACATTTTCCAGCAAGTTGATTTCTTCTTTTGTGGTTAGGATTTCAAGCAAGATTTCGTGGAGATTTGTTTTCACGATTTCTTTTCGATCTTCTAGCCTTTTTACCTGAACTCCTTCTAGCCGCTTTTCCATCTCTCCACAAATGTAGTCAGCAACCGGCACCGCCACATCATTTTCAATGAGATTTAGCTTGAAATCCTCTAAAATTGGGCGAAGTTTTTCGGCTTTTAGTTCGGTAGTTACGATCTTGTTGACGACGCCGCTAAGTCCTTTTCTTAGCTTTTCGAACACCCTTGGTCTCCTCTCCTTCTCTAAGCTTCGCCGTCAGTTCGTCAAGCCTAGTTCTGTCTTCCTGAATTTTTCCTATAACTTGAGCGAATTGTTGTCCAAGAGATGTTCTTGTTTTTTCAAGTTCTGTTATGCGATTTTCCAAGTTTTCTTTGGCTTCTTTCATTGTTCTTTCAACAGCTACGTCGGCTCCTATCCCCACTATAACCTTGTCTGCACTTTCCAATTTTGACTTTATATAGGAGCCTCCTCCTATCGGAACGAAAAGCTGCGCGTCTTTATTTTCCTTCGTTAATCCTTCCAAGGTCATGCTTGCGACTCTAAGTTCAGTTAAGGCAGCGTTCAAGAGATTTACCCTTGACTGCAACGCCTCGGCAGTTCCCTCTAACATCCGAAGCTCAATAACCAGTCTGCGAAAGACCTCTTCTTCACTGGACACTTTATTTTTCTACTCCTGATGTTAGTTTCTTCACCAGAGGACTCTCAATTTCCTCCGGACTTATCTCCTCCACCTTCACAATCTTAATCTGAAAGCGTCTAACTCTGTGTTTGCTCCCTAAATCCATGTAAATTTTTTCCACGGCGTCTTCTGGTTTTAAAGCCCGAACCTCTTTACGAAAGTCCGTTTGAAAGTTCGGTTTCCTGATCTCACCAATCACTCGAAAAACTTTAACCTCACTCATTTTCCTTCACCACGTCAAGAGCATTCCCAATTATGAACAATTCAGGTCCAGTTGTCATGAAACCAGCCACAGCCCCATACTTATTTCCTATAAGCCCTGTGGCAACATAAGGTATTCCACAGTTGATGGTTCCTACATCTACATGAACCTTCAACACATCCTTCAAAATCTTTTGTTCTTCCTCCTTAAGCAGGGGATGAGCCAACACGCCTTTGTTGGTGGCGGTGGCGAGGGATCCAACGTATGGTAGTCCCGCTATTTCTCCAGTCATGACTTCAACGCCCAGCGTGTCCTCTATCTTGGTCACGTCTCTTTTTCCCAGTCTGGGGTCAACAACTGCTCCATAGTCGTTCGCCAAGATTAGATTTCCGTAAGCCGTTTTTTTGGTGTTCATAACGGTGACGTTAAGGTCTGAGGCTGATTTAACAGCTTCGATTTCTTTTTCCTGAGTAAAGTGGGGAAGAACTATACCATTGGAGTTTGCGCATGCTAAGGCACCTATGAGCACCGACTTGCCAATCCTTGTGCTAACAACTTTTACTTTCAACCACTCCCCAACTTTTTGTGCTTTAGTCTTAGTAACCTGCGGATGAATAATCACCATCGTGTCGGTTGCAAGAGAATAAACTCCTATGCTAGCGCTACCGAAAAGATCGAAAAGGAACAATGGCAAGTATCAGTCTCCTTCTGCCAGATGAACAGTTATCACTCCTTCCTTGTCTTTGGCCGCCCGAACTCTAATTTTTCGAGGCGGTTTTTCGATCCCCCTACCCCAAATTTTTTCATTCACCTCGTTGCTGATGACCAGCACCTCAGCTTCTTCTTCACCTTCAACTTCAGTTCGGATTTTCATATGTTTCCTAACAAAACTTTTAATAATGCGCATAGCTTTTGGCGCTCGCTTTTTTCGCGGAGAAATCCATGCCTTGCGCAGAGGAATTGTATAAAATCTTTCGTCAACGATTTCCTCCTCTAATTCCTTTTTCTTCTCTTTTTCAACTTTTCTCTTTTCTTCAGCTTCTGCGATTTCCTCTTCTTCTGCCGCCTCTTCTGTCTCTTCAATTTCTTCTTCGGGAACTTCTTCCTTTTCTACAACTTCTTCTGTTTCCTCGGCTTCCTCGATTTCCTCTCCTTCCTCTTCAGCCTCCTCAGCTTCTTCAACAGTCTCTTCCATTCACGTTTCCCTCAAGCCCTTATCTTTCTTTGTCGCCAACGTCTTCTTTTAGGGTTTGTTCTCACCCGCCCGACTGTTTTAGCAATGGCCCATGTTGGAACGGGTTTCTTCTGTTTTCCAGCTTTTGAAAGTCTGCGTTTTTTTGCGGGTGGTTTATTTCGCGCCGTCTTTAAACCCTCCTGATTTTGAATTCTCGGCGACCTGACTGTAGTCTCACAAGTAATTCTTTTAACTGTTCGTCGGTAACTGGGATGACTATTTTTCCTTGCTGTGCAAGCTGGATCAGCTGTAGTTCAAGTTGTTGAGCGAATTCTGGTTTAACCATTTTCAGGTTTGTGAGGCGACTTCTAGCGTCAGGGGTTAGTATTCTGCGAAGCAAAGCTTGCTTTTGAATCTCGATCTGCTGTTGAACTTGAGTCCGTTCTTGCTCCTCAGCCAATCTCCTCTGTAGCTGACGTAACCTTCTTCTCTGCAGTTCTTCAATTTCTTCCTCGCTCATTCTGTACACCTAGTACTTTCCAATTTCAGGCTGAGTTTTCTCCAGATTCTTCTTGACTTCGGTTGAAAGTTTATCTAGTAGTTGTCTTCCCTCGCTAGTTACTACTCTCCCTCTGTTTCTTGGAGTTTCCACAAGGCCTGCGGCTTGAAGTTGTTGCAAGGCTTTTCTGATGATTGCGCCGCCGCCCTTCCTAACATGTTCTGGTTTTACTCCTCGGTCAATTCTGCCGCCATATTCTGAGCGGAGTCTTTCTATACCAATCGGTCCCTTCACGTAGATTTTACGTAGAAGCGAGGCGCATCGGGTGAACCACCAATCTGGGTTCTGGGGTGGTCTTTGAGTGTGAGAGCCTGTTTTCACAAAGGAAGCCCACGATGGTGGAACTATTGCATCTGCTTCTTCTTTTAGATAACGAGCTAACCTCTCGATAAGAATTGATGGAGGGATGTCGTAGGGTGTTGGCAAGGCTTTTTCTTCCTGATTTTTCCTTCACTAAGGGAAAAGAGTTGTCTTATATTAGTTTCGTGGTTAAAAATCTCTTACGTGGTTATAAAGACTTTACTCTTTTTTCCGATGTTTGTAGAGTAGAAAAGTGTGGCCTCGAACCTCGATCAGCGATGAACCGGTTTGTTGCGCGATTTTTGATGCGACGCTTTTGGCTTCCTCATCTTTGAGTGCACTTCTTAGGATTTTTGCCTTCACAATTTCCTTTTTATCCAGCTGCCTAGAGATTTCGTTTACTATCTGCGATGTTGCTCCCTCCTTTCCAACCCAAACGGTTGGCTTCTCAACGCTAAGTTTCCGCTTTATTCGGCGCTTCATCTTTGGCGTTATCATCTTTTCTCCCTATCTTTTAGGGGTATACGCGAGTGCTTGCCGCAGTTTAAGCAGGTTATAACCACGTGAGGTTCCCTTCTTGACTGAATGCGAACACGACAGTTTACACCTGGTAAAATAAAGCTTTTACAGTGTCTACAAACGAGGCGTCTATACTCTCTGGGGAGTCGCAGTTTGGTTCTCATAGCTATTTTCCTCGCAATCTTCACGTAACGTTGCGCCAGTTCAGGGTCTTCATGAACAACTTCTCTGGCTAGGCGGAAGAGAACGCGAACGCGTTGTAGAGCTATCTGCTTTGTGGCATTCATTTCAAATAAACTATCTCGCATACCTTGCATTAAGTTTTTTATCGAAACAGACCCTCTTCATAGTCAAGGATTAAAATTGCTGATTCTCATATTAGCTGAATCTGCTCTCGAAACGATTCCCAAAAGCTTGTGGAGCCAACCCGCCATCAAACGCCATTCAAAAAAACGCAGAAAACCTCCAAAACAAATTCTTCTCGATCGGTCATACCATCACTCTGCCATGAAAAAGCTTAAAGACAACGAGAAGAGGGGGCGCCCAGATATAGTTCATTTCGCCCTACTCGAAGCCCTAGGCTCACCCCTCAACAAAGAAAGGCTCCTCAAAGTTTACGTGCACACCAACAACGATTACGTAGTCACAGTTAACCCTGAAGCTCGGTTGCCGAGAAACTACGATCGCTTCGTCGGCCTCTTGGAACAACTGTTTGAGTTGGGAAGAGTTCCTTCTAAAGGGCGGACACTGCTCAAATTAGAGCGTAAAACGTTACCGCAACTGCTTGACGAAACTGAAACCGACTATGTTATGGCTTTTAGCAGAAAGGGTTCACCTAAAACTCTTGAAGAATCCGTTTCCAAGCTTTTAGAAAAGCAGAAACCAGCGGTAATCGTCGGCGGTTTTCCCCACGGCCACTTCTCAGAAACAACCATCAAATTGGCAGATGAAGTTGTGTGTATAGACCCGGAGATGCTAGAAGCATGGACCTTAACTTCGAGAATGATCTACGAATACGAACGAGCTGTTTCCTTGCCCAAGAAAAGGTTTAGGCAATAATAGATTTGGTGCGGCCGCCGGGATTCGAACCCGGGATTGCAGGCTTGGAAGGCTTACACCTTTGTCTGTGTCCTAACCAGACTAGACCACGGCCGCGAGTTCCTTAACCATCACGTTATTCTCAAAGCTCAATGCCAACCCGAGAAGGGGCGACATTGCGAAGATTGGTGCGGCCGCCGGGATTCGAACCCGGGTCGTCAACGTGGCAGGCTGATGTCCTAAACCAGACTAGACTACGGCCGCACATCTGCCAAACTACAAGTTTAATTAAGGCTTCTAAAAACCTTTCTCAATGCTAACGTGGATAACTTTAATAATTGACATGTCAGAGGAAAAGAAAAGGAGAGAAGGTTATGGCAAAGAAGGTGGCTGTGATAGGTGTTGGGCATTCTAAGTTCGGCGTGCGCTCTGATGCTACAATACAAGAGATTGCTTTTGAAGCGGTGAAGGATGCTTTAAAAGATGCTGGGATAGAGCAGAAAGATATAGATTTAAGTGTTGTTGGCACATCGGGAACAAGAACCTATGAATTAATGCCCGCCGTACCGATAAATGAATATGTTGGGCTTGAAGGCAAGGGTCCCATACGAGTTGAAGCTGCATGCGCCACTGGCAGCGCGGCAGTTTACACAGCAAGTGCCAGTATAGCTTCTGGGCAAGCGGATGTGGCAATAGCGATTGGCGTTGAGAAAATGTGTGAAGTTGACACCGCAACTTCTATGGCTGCGGGCGGTCGGGCAGGCAACTATCTATGGGAATTTCATCTTTTCGGAACATCTTTTCCTGCATATTATGCGCTTCACGCTACCGCACATATGGCGAAGTACGGCACAACCGAGGAACACTTGGCTAAGGTTGCGGTGAAAGCTCATAAATATGGGGCGATGAATCCTTATGCGCATTTCCAGCGCGAGATAACTTTGGAGAAAGCGTTGAAGTCGAGGGTGATAACGTGGCCGTTGAAACTCTTTGATTGTTGTCCTATCAGTGATGGAGCAGCTGCGGTTATACTTGCGTCTGAGGATAAGTTGAAGGAGTTTAAAGTGGAAACTCCTGTGTGGGTGGATGCCATAGGTTTTTCATCGGACACCTCAAATGTGTGTAGACGCGAAAGTTATGTTGGGCTTGGAGCCACTGTCAGAGCGGCTCAAATGGTCTATAAACGGGCTAAGATATCTCCTGAAGGGGTTGATGTTGCGACGGTTCATGATTGCTTCACGATTGCTGAGATACTGGCTTATGAAGATTTGGGGTTCTGTGAAAAGGGTGAAGGTGGCAAGCTTCTGGATGAGGGGCAGACTGAGATTGGGGGTAAGATACCTGTTAATGTGGATGGGGGGTTAAAATCGAAGGGGCATCCTCTAGGAGCTACGGGTTGCTCGATGGTTTGCGAGTTGACAAAGCAGTTGAGAGGAGCGGCTGGAAAGAGGCAGGTGCCTCTTAAGAACTATGTGGGTTTAGCTCATAATGTGGGTGGGACAGGGCATTATGCTTATGTAACGATACTTAGGAGATGAATTGTATGGTTGAAGAAAATCCTTCAATAACCTCTAGGTCCATAACTTTCACTCATAAGGTGCCTATACTTAAGACTCGTCGTTTCTGGGAGAAGTTAGCGGAGGGTGAGGTCTACGCTACAAAGTGTAGAAAATGTGGTAGGCTCTATTATCCGCCTCAAGGTGACTGTGCTCATTGTTTGTCGTCGGATGTTGCTTGGGTTAAGTTGAGTAAGGAAGCGGTTCTTGAAACTTATACGCATTTGCCTCAGAGACCTGCTGGGTTTAATCAGTATGAGCCTTACACCATTGCCATAGCGAGAACAAAGGATGGGGTCCGCGTTATGGGGTGGCTTGAGGACGTGAAGCTGGAAGATGTTAAGGTAGGTATTAAGCTTAGGATGTCCACAAGGAAGCTGTCTGACGGTTTTCTAGTCATAACCTTCAAACCTAGCAGTTCTCGATAGAAGTTAGCTCCACAACCAATTGATGGTGCTGAGAGCCAGACTTTAACCAGCGATAGATGGAGATGCCTCCCACAAACATCCTCTTTTTCTGTTTTTATAGAATCTTTGGGGTCGTCTTACGCGTGCAATTCTTGTGTTAAAATTTGAGCTTTTTCTGTTATGTTTCCAAACCCCGACGCTCCGGTTAATTTATGCATGCTGTTTCAAGTTGGAGGTGTTTGTGGTGAGCCTCCGACTGGAGACCCCTTACCAAAGAATGCCTTAGCTCGTCGTCGCGTCAAGTAGTACAATACCAACAAGTTGATAGCCAAGATAATTATTCCCAATGGCAGCGACAAAACTCCTATTATCAACCCAAAGATGGAAAAAATAATGCAAAGACTCCATGCCCATCTTCTTCCAGTCCACAAGCCATATGCAATGAGTAAGGTAAGCAGTCCCGTTGCTATAAGTACAATGCCTATCGTTAAGAATATGATCATGCCAATTGCTGCGGATAGACCTGCGACGAAACTGCCAAGGATTGGTTTGGATCCCGGTGTCTCCACCTCGAAAGAAGCTGCCTCTGCAAGCAAAAAACCACCATTGCCTAAAAAGAATAGGCTTCCAATAAGCTCAAGAATAACAATAAGTGTCACTCCGAATGGTCTCACCTTCGCCATTTTTCCACCGACCGCACATCTACTTATCAATTTTTAACAAATCAACATTAAACTTGTGAAATCAGTATCATTATCATACCTAAAGAGCCAGCCGCACATGTATATACCAAAAAAGTTGGCTAAACTGCTCGAAATCCTCATATGTAAGAAAAAATCTCAAAATTTATCTCTATTTAATAAAATTTTTCGAAAAAATAGCACAATTTTTATATCAATTTTGCACTTTTTATCAATTGTAAAAAAGTAGGAATAGCTATGAGCGAAAAGGAAGTTGAATTTTCCAGGCTGATTTCTGTCAAAGAATGTCCTAATTGCGGTGGCAAGCTTGACAGAGGATATTTGACTGCACCGAGAGGAATGTTTTGGGACACAAAGAAGCATGTAAAAAGCACCATGATTGCAGATTATATGATGCCTGCTATTACCAGCGTTTTTACATTAGAAAATCTTCCTGCTCTGAAATGTGAAAGATGCGGAGTAGCAATCATAGATACCCGAAAAATAGGAAAAACGCCCAGAAGTTTTCTGAAGGAATGTGTCAAATGTAGTAAGATGATTCCAATCGCTTCTGAATACTGCCCCAAATGTGGAACAAAACAACCGGAGTATGAGGAGCGATGAATAACTCACAAGAAAGTTACTCGAGCGGGAAAGTTGAAAACACTCGAGTGAAAGTAAAACCCCGCAAAAAAGTAGGCATAACACTAACACAGAACTTAGTTGAAAAAGCCAGAAAACGTAACTTAAACATCTCAAGAATCACGGAACAAGCTCTTTTCAGCATTTTAGACTACCTAAAAACCCAACACAACGAAAAAAGCTCAAGATTTCTTAATGAAAGTTCTTTTCTGAAAGAAAGTTCTGTGGCGCCGAGGGCCAGACTTGAACCTGCGACCAATAGAAATATACTCCGATTATTCCCGCAAAATCCCATTTTCATGTGTGTTTTCTTTCCACATGGTAAGTGGTTATTAGGGCAACTGATATTACAATGATGATTGCTGCCAGTATATTACTTGAAGTGAGTGCCTCGTCCGCTAGTACCCATCCTAGAATCATGGCTACCACAGGGTTGACATAGGCATGGGTTGAGACCAAAGATGGTGCCGTTTGCTTCAGCAACCAAACATAGGATGAGAAGGCTACAATCGAGCCAAAGACAATCAAATAAAGCCATGACAACATCGAACGCGAAGAAACCTGATCCAACATGACACGTGTCCATTCACCTGTTATCAGACTTACCGAGAGCAACAATATCCCACCAGCGATCATTTGCATGGCGGCCGCCTGCAATTGTGAAGATGACGTCTCTGTGGATCGAGAGTAGAGTGAACCATTAGCCCATAGGAATGAGCCAAACAGGATTATTGCAACACCAGGTATGATCATGCTGTTTTCACCAATATTCTCGATGCTTCCAATTAGCAGAATAACGCCAGCAAAGCCTATTATCAATCCAACGATAACACCAATACTAGGTCTCGAGCGATGGTGCAGCGAATTCAATAAAACCATCCAGAAGGGTATAGTAGCAATTAAAAGCGAAGTCAGTCCTGAAGGAACCCATTGCTCAGCCCAAACAACCGCGCCATTCCCACCTAGCAACAGGAAACCACCAATCACAAAAGCATGTTTCCAATTTAGGGAAGTTGGCGATGGAGTACTCCTCGTGCGTGTCAGAGCGTATAGTATTAGTCCAGCGATAATCCAACGTGTGCCAGCCATGAAGAATGGTGGAATTGTTTCTACAACAAAACGGATAGCCAAATAGGTTGATCCCCAAATAATGTAGATCACTAGAAAAGCTGCTCCCAGTTTAAGGCGCAATTTATTTCACAATCTCCTATCAGAGAACCAGATAACTAAGCTTAATGTAATTTAGTTCTTTCGTGCATTCATATAGTGTCGCGGTAAGATGCGCGCGCGGGTTGGTTTGTGGTGCCGAGGGCAGGACTTGAACCTGCGACAACCCGGTCTTCAGCTTCACCCTCAATGAGTCCAATTGAGTCGGGTGCTCTCCCAGTCTAAGCTACCTCGGCGCTCATGAACATGAATCGCATGTTTGTTTTTAAGTTTTCTGAAGAGAACACACACTGTTAAAAAGGAGAAAAAAATCAACTAAAGGCTCTATTCAATGTGAAGTTGCTGCACACAACGGTTGCGATACAGCCTACACTAAAACAGTCCATTTCTATGGTTCAATGTTAGACGTTGGTTAGGTTATGTAGAAGTCTACGACTTTCTTCATTCTTTTTGGGGGAAGCCACCCTTTTTTCCTCAGCTCTTCTATCGCCTTGACTATTTGCGGTTCTACTTGTGCGACTCGGGCAATATCTGACAAGGTTACTAAACCGACGAGTTGTTCATTTTTCCTTATCGGAAGTTTCTTAATATTCCGTTTAAACATGAGCTTTGCAGCATCTTCTACATGCATCTCTGGGGCTCCCACTATTAGTGGTTTAGACATTATTTCTGAAACTTTGGTCCATTCTGCGTCCTTAGATTTCGATATAACCCTTTTCAAGACATCCCTCTCGGTTATTATTCCTACGGCTTCTCCGTCCTTGGATACAATTAGACAGCCAATTTCATATTGATTCATCAGTTTCACAGCTTCTTTAACAGTTGCATCATCCCGTATGCTGACAACTTTTTCAACCATAATTTCTTTAACATCCAATCTTTTGCGCCCCCAAATTTCATGGCTTAATTTGGTGTATAAATTGCTGTGTGTGCATACAAGCGACATTCAAGTTTCTTTAAGATCGTTAATGTAAGTCTCTTCTTTCGTAGAAGCGTCGGCTTCGGCTTTCCGTTTCAACTTCCACCAAATCATCAGCAAAGCAGGTGTGGAAAGATATAACCACAACAGGAGAATCTCCTGTCACAAATTCGTGAGGGACACTTTCTCCAATGACATACCAAATTGGCTGGACGTCGTGAGGGTTGAAAACTTGGAGTTCAACTTTTTGGTTGCCGATTTTTGCCCACCCATCACCCTCTATAACGGCTGTGTGCTGAGTGTTGTTGGGGTGATAATGAGAAGAGGTGTGGTAACGGGGTCTGAGTACAAAAATCCATGCAGAATGAATGCCCCTTGGAAATTCTTTACCAACAAGCTGATGGGATAAAGTTGCCCAGACAAAAGGTTCGTCGCCATCCATAAGTTGCACTTTCAATCTCTCAATAGTATCCAAAATGCTTTGATTTCTCAACATTTTCTTAACCAGCGAGCTCAATTTTGATAAATCCGTTTCTTTCATTGCCTTTCCCAAGTTTTCTTCACCTTTCAGTCATAAAAGGATAACATTCATTTAATTAACTATTGCATAGAAAAATGAAAAGGAATAATTGTGAGATAGAGAAGATTTTTTTGAGAAGTGAAGGTTTATGGCTGAGAAAAAACAGAGAATTCCCCCGAATCAGAGGGTAGCTTCGAAATTTCCAGTTTTGCACGAAGGCCCCGTACCGAAGTTTTGCTCAAAAACGTGGGATTTTGTGGTTGAAGGCTTGGCGAAGAATCCGGTGAGGTTGACTTATGACGAGTTTTTGAAGCTTCCGAAAGTTGTTAGGATAAGCGATTTTCACTGCGTAACTGGGTGGAGTAAGTTGGATAACAAGTGGGAAGGAGTTGCATTCAAAACTATTTCTGATTTGGTTAAACCTTTGAAGGAAGCTAGGTTTGTGACGGTTGTGGCTGAGAGAGAGTATACTACGAGTTTGCCTCTTGAAGATTTACTAGACGATGATGTACTGCTAGCCTACAGACTGAATGACAAGCCTTTGGAGCCTGAGCATGGGGGCCCCTTACGTCTAGTGGTGCCTAAAAAGTATGCCTACAAAAGCGCAAAATGGGTGAGGAAGCTGAGATTTACTGAAGAACAGGAACTCGGGTACTGGGAGAAAAGAGGATACAGCAACACAGCTGATCCGTGGAAAGAGGAGAGGTATGCATGAGTGAGTCTTGCAATTTCTGTAAGATCGTGTCTAAGAAGGCGCAAGCAAGTGTCGTTTATGAAGATGACAGTGTTTTGGCTTTCATGGATTTGCATCCCGCCAATGTTGGACATACTTTAGTTGTTCCTAGAGAACATTGGGAAACCATCTATGTTGTTCCTGAAAAAGTCTTAGCTGACCTGTTCGCTGTGGTTAAGATGGTTAGTGTTGCGGTGAAGAAGGCTGTTGGTGCTGAGGGAATCAGCATTCTTCAATTTAATGAGAGGGCTGCAGGGCAGTCAGTGAAGCATTTTCACGTTCATGTTATGCCGAGATTTAGGGGAGACGCTATATCCAAGTTTATAGGAGCCATGCTAGGGCCTGTGGGGTTTGAAAAGAAAGAGAGACAGGATTTAAACGAGATTGCAAAGAAAATAAAAGAAAATCTTTGAGAAAATTGACGTAGCGAGCTTAGCAACTGGATGAATTAGCGATGAACCCTAATATCTAGGTCTACTCGATCGTCTTCTCTTTGACCAGCAATCTCTGCAATAAACTGGTCTGCTTGGATCGGGTTTGAATGGAACTTCACATTCTTGGCCGCAATCGGCGCAGACTGCTTTATGCATCTCTCGGCGTTCTCTATACGACACGCGAATTACACCTCCCTATTATAGTTAACGAAGAACTAGAATTCCTTAGGAACTCTAATTCTTACGTGTCATCAGTTTTACAATTTTCCTTATTTAAATTTATGGTAAATCAATTGGATGTTGGTGGGCCCGGCCGGATTTGAACCGGCGATCTCTTCCGCGTGAGGGAAGCGTCTTTTGGCCTCAACTATGAGTTAACCAACTGGACCACGGGCCCTCGCCAAACTTAAACGGTAAACAAAGTCGTTTATATCTTTCGTCACCAATCAATGACCAAAACTATGCGGAGAACATTGAAAGGGGATAGACGGACTAACAAAAACACTGCCGACGGCGCCACTCTGTTTCCTATTATTTTCCGCAATCAGGTTTAATGTGCGGGGGAATTTCAGCACCAATTTACCGGCAAAAATCGGCAAAAATATGCTTGAAGGCGGTTAGCTTAATCTAGATGCACACACAGGCTCAAAGAAACATGATGAGTAGAAACATCAAGCAATGACTGGCGAGTACTTCGAAATTCTACTAGGTGCTTCCAGTGTCGCACCAACCTGTTTAGCGTATTTATTATTTGAGGCGGGGTTTGTGCGTGCGGCTCAGACTCTTTACAGTGGTCGCTGGCGTTCTCTACCGGTTCTTCCTCTGAGTCTTGTACGCCAAATCGCGATTGAAGCTCCTGCTACAATCACAGCTATGCTTATGCCCATGACGCCAAGAATGCCGCCCATGCGGTCTAATAGGCCGGGGTGAACTACTTCCATAGTTATGCGATAGTTTTGGACTCCGCCGTCATCGTCCCATACCGCAAGTGTGACGTTATACGTTTTGATTACTGATTCGAATATGAATGGAGAGGCTTCGGGTCCTTCAAAGGTCACTGTAGGGTTTCGTTCGGTGCTTGTTTGGGGGGTTGCTCCTTCGCCGAAGTTCCATGAATAGGTGAAAGTATCGCTGCCTGGATCATAAACTAATGTTTCGAAACGAACAGCTTTTTCTTCAGCTACCCTATAAGAAGGCGGTGTCCCGGTGCCGTATGGCAGGCCAGTGTAGACGTTGACTGTTGGAGCGATGTTCAAGACTGTTATTCGCCGGGCATGAACTGAGCTTTGGCATTCTCCATCTGAAACTTGAACTCTCATTTCGCCTCGGAAATCGTCGTTATACGTGTGTGAAACCGTGGAGATGGATGACCAGTCTGCGTCCCAGATGTCGTCGCCATCGAAATCCCATCGATAAGTGAGCGAAGTCGATTCCAAATCTCTAAACCCGTAGTCTGCAACGTTAAACACGCATGTGGTTCCCTCGTTTATTGTTATATCTCCAGGCGAATAATCGGCTCGTGGCGGGAGATTCATTAGTCCTCCTACTCGTAGTGATGGGTCGCCAAAAAGCATGAACTTAATGGGCTGATGATAGCCTGCAACCTTGAACCAGTCACCATTGGCTTTCTGGGTGGTTTCTCCCCGTCCGATACTTCCCAAGGTGTATCCTGAGACTGTCTTGGTGTTGTCGCAGTATTGTGTAACCATGTTGGTCCACATGTCGCCAAGAGTTACAACCACATGCTGCCCATCGATAGCATATGGTTCATGATAGCCATCGAAAAAGAATTCGTCAAGGTATTTGCTCCATGCTTGGGCGCCAGTTACACATCCCACGTAGCCTATTGCGCCTTTGTTTGGGTGGTAGCAGAGCATGTGTTCAGGAAACGAGTCATGGATGTCTGACTGCAAGGGTGTTGGTGGTGGAAGTGTGAGGTCGGTAGGCCATAGTTCGCCGTTGTTGATGCCTAAGTGTGTTCGGCCATATATGTCCACGTAAGTTTCGTATGGTGGTTGTACAGCAAACTGTGCTGTTCCGCAGCCTACGCTGTGCACGATTGGTAGCTTAAAATTGTTGAAAGTGCGGTTGTCCACTGACCATGTGTAGAAGACATCGTCCCAGACGTCGCGGTTTCCGTGACCGCCGTAGTTTACGAATCCGACTCCTGAGGTCATCCACCATTTTATTAAATCTTCGGTTGGTGTTCCGTTTGTTATTGTTGCGGCTCCGCTTACTCTTGGATCATAAAGCCTTGTTATCCTAAAATCGCGGGCTGTTGTGAGGGAATCGTCGACGATGTTCTCTTTTGCGCTCAAGAAGATCTCGTCAAGGTCGTCGTTTGGAGTGTAAGGTATTATGAAAAGTGCACTTTTGAACCATTCAATTGTTGTTCCTGAGCGGGTTGCTCCGCGAGTGCGGCTTTCATAGTCTATCACTTTGTCTACGTAGTTTTCAACTTCTTGGCTGGTGGCGGCTGGTACGCGACCGACGGCAACGTCGGGAATCATGTCTATTCTGTCGATGTTTATGCAGTCGTCGGTGAACCATTCGCCATGAAGCTCGCCGTATAAGTGGTTTCCGTTATAATCCCAATTGTCGAATGTGCCGTCTTGTTTGTATAAATCGGCGTAGTATAGGTCGCCTGCGTAGTATGCTCCGTATCCTATTCTTTGGCCGCCTGGAGTGTTGTCTGCTTGTTTTCTGTCGGTGAATGTATATCTTACGGGAAGCATGTCGCTGTCGCCGACAAGCATCACGTATTTTACTCCGTAGGTTTTGTGTGCGAGCTCTATGCCCTTCTTTATTCTCTCGGGTTCATCCCATCCCCAGCTGGTGTATCTGTTGTATTCTTGCCAGCTGACGAGTGCTGTTGGTATTCCTGTTCGGGTTTTCCAGTCTTTAAGCTCTCTGAGGGGTTCTAAGAAGTCTTCGTGAGCGACGATCAGGAGATCATAACTTGTGCTGTCTCCAAAAGCAACATTAGGTGAGAATGCCTGGCTAAGTTGTATGAGCAAAAACACTATCACAGAAAGGCTGATTGTAATTTTTTTCGGACTCAATATTACACCTCAGAAGAAAGCCAATTTAATGAAGCAGGTATAAAAAGCCTTGTACATGCTGTTATTGGGATGACTTTTTGAACCCACGCTGCGCTGGATATTTCTCCCGCAAACCCCTTTCTATTTCCTAGGGCTCTAGGAAAAATGGAAGCAAAGCAAGGTGCGCATACATGCAAAATAGCTAGTTTGTTTTTCTGGGAGTTAATTTGGATGGCATCGATGGTGCATCTGGTTTTTCAGGAACAATGGAAACCTTCGCGCTTCTTTTCACCAAGTAACGGTCCCCTTCCCGGTATACGACGCAAGCATGTTGGCAATGTGGGCAATTGAAGTTCAATGCGCCTAGGAGAAAAGCCTTATCTTCAAGAAAACTGGTTTTTTCATTCTGCAATTTCTTGATTTTGTGCGTTAAACTCTTCAATTTTTTTCTAAGCTCAGCGATGCTTGTCTTCTCAATCTCCTTCTTTACTTCCTTTTCAATGCGAAGTTTTTCCTTTTCTTTGAAATGCTGGGCCAATTTATTGGCTTCTTCTTTTATTCGCAGGTTTTCTAGTTTCTTATTTTCCTTGTACTTGTGTTTCATCTCTTCTTTCTTTTGCTTCTTCTTAGCTTCTATGGCGGTTTTTTCTTCGGGGGTCAGGGTTTTCTCGTGTTTATTTTTTGCTATCTTCTTTAGTACCTTGGCTGCTTTTTCGAAGTCTTTTGCAGTTTTTAGGTTGGCAACCTTTGGATCGACCTTTGTCAAAACTTTTTTGGCGGCTTCTATGCGCATTTCCTCAACTTTTTCTTTCTGTTTGTGGATGATTTTCTTGGTTTCTCTCAGAGTTAGTTTCCTGTTAATAATCTCGTTAATGATAGATTGGGCTTCTTTAGTGCTTCTGCCGATTATGCTTTCTAAGGCAGCAATGTGTGAAATGCTGATCTGCCCGGTCCACAGTGCTTTTTGGGTGTCCTCGGGAAACTTGAATATGTTGAGGTGAGCCAAGACCCAATGGAAATCTACGCCAAGGTCTTTACTTATCTCCCAAGGTGTCATGCCTTCGTCCGTGAGTTTCTTAAAGTACCTTGCCTCTTCCTCAACGGTGTAGTTTTCTCGGACTTTATTTACTTTATAAACTGAACGTCTGATGATGCTGTCGTCTAGTTTGACCACTCGGACAGGTGCAGTTTTCCATTTGAGTTCCTTGAGGGCTCTTAATCTTCTCTCACCGTCGATTAATTCGTAGTCTTTGCCTTGTTTGCGAACCACGAGGTCGCTGAGGAGCCCGTCTCTTTCTATTTCTTCCTTAAGTTCACTTACATCAAAGAATAACCTTGGCTGATAAGGACTTGGTTTGATTAAATCAATCTCAACCTTCATTTATATTCCTCAATGCACGCAAAAATGTTAACATAAAAAATAAGAAGTTTATTAAGACTTAACGATATTTCAGACTGACATTCTCCGATAGTATGGCATACTTGAATTATGACATCCATTTCAACAAAATAGTATATTTGTAAACATAAATAGATCAGAAATTCACAAAATAATCATATCCATTTTGATATTGCGCGCGCATTAAGTGCGGAGGGTGAGATTCGAACTCTCTCTACGAGTGTAGGTGTCTCCCGCGCAAACCAATTTTTTCAAGAATTAACAGAAATGGCACTTTTTGATTATGCACGCGATTGTTCTTTTAGCTGAACCCAGAGGTTGAATGTCCATTCGGTCGGTGTTTTCTCTTCCTGCCAGTTTAGGTGCTCTTCGAAGCCATCGACCCAGCCGTGTTCGCCTTTCTTCAAGTCTGCAGGTTCATACTCGCTTTCTTCAATCCATTTCCACATTTTCTCCCAAGCTTCTCTAATCTTGTATAGGTTTTTGAAACTGAGAACTGCGTATAGTCCGCCTGGTATCTCTCTCGTCTTAATATCTCCTTCAGGTTTGATGTCACTGTCGACAGTTAGATAGAATTCGTAGCCATGGGGTTCAGGTTTATCAGTTGGGTATGTGTTCCTGCCGAATAAACGAGCCCCTATGCTTTTTTCTATTAAGCCCTTAGATTTTGCCCACTCTATTATTCTTTTTCCAGCGTCTTCTTCTGGCGTGTCACTGAAGGCGTGAGTATAGAATGCACGCATCGTCTTAAGTCTCTCTAATCTGACCTCCATTTCCCTCAAAACTAATCACACCTCGAGATGCTTGAACTTTATTATGTGTGAGTTGATTTTATTCCTTGTGGAGAGGAACTGCTTCAACAGCAAAACAGCATTCGCTCATGTGGACTGGGGTCACGCGTTCATCCTAAAGTGCGGGGGGTGGGATTCGAACCCACGAACCCCTACGGGACAGCCGCCTCAGGGCTGCGCCTTTGACCTGGCTTGGCAACCCCCGCCCCTTCAAACCAGCAAGGATAAACTAACAAGTAAGCCTCAAATTAAATATTATCCAGCTACGTGCCTCACCTAAATTACTCTAAAATCTTCCTTCATGGTGGTCAAAACAACGTGTGTATTGGTTCTCTCCACGTAGGGTAAAGAAAGCAAATATTTCGTGAAGCTGCTTAGCTCTTCCCTCCTCTTAAACTTGGCAATAACCATAGCATCAGTTAAACCTGTTACGTTGTAAACGCAACAAACGTTAGGCACCTTAGCGATCTCCTTGGCTATTTCTGAAAGTTTGCCCTTAGAAACCGTCACTTCAATCACCACAGTCAATTCGTAGCCAACTTTTTCATGATCCACAATGGCAGAATATTCCTTTATTATTCCCGCTTGCTCCATCTTTTTCATCCTTGAAAGAACCGTTCCTATGGAAACACCGGTCTTTTTCGCTATTTGTCTACTTGAAAGCCTAGCATCTGAACGTAATATCCTGAGGATTTTAACATCTGTTCCATCCAAATCCATACTCTCTCCATCCTTGCTATACATTTATTTGATTTTGACAGCGTTTTATTTACATTCGTATAACATAAACTGGACAATATTTATATTTTTACATGGAAATAAATGTTCTACGTAAACCAAAACAAGAAGTATCCCTATGCCTAACACAAAATCCAAGAAAGAACAAGAGATTGAGAAAAAAATCTACGAAAACCTAGTCAAAAAAAGCTTAGATTCTCCCTCTTACGATAGGTGGGTCTTCGAAAACTATACAAAGGAACGCCTAAAATCGCTTGGCGTCATAAGCTGAAAACCATAAAGAAAACTCGTAATCCTTCTGTTCTGTTCAAAAACATAAAATTCTCCTAGACTCCATTTGCACGCAGTTGACAGCATATTTTTCGCCAGATTCTCATTTTCATTTTTTCATAACATTTTTACTTAGATGCCTAAATACAACTACTCATTCAGGACTGAGCTGAATTGAAAGCATTAATCTTAGCCGGAGGCGTAGGAACCAGATTACGACCACTCAGTTGCACGAGACCGAAGCTTCTCTTTCCAGTCTTAAACAAGCCTCTGTTAGACTGGACACTGGAAAGATTGGCAGCAAGTGGGGTTAAAGGAGTTATATTGGCTGTAAACTACATGGCTGAAGCCTACATTCAACGTTACGGCAAATCGAGGTATGGAATGAAAATCTCCTATTCCAGAGAAGAAAAGCCTCTACGTACAGGAGGGCCTATCAAAAAGGCTGAGGAATTGATCGGACGTGAAAAGCCTTTCCTCGTCTTAAACGGAGACATTCTCACCAAAATTGATTACGCAGAGCTTCTAGAGAGACATGAAGAAAAAGACGCAATTGCAACAATAGCGCTCTATAAAGTTGAAGACCCTAGTAGATACGGAACCGTAAAACTAACTGAAAACAGTCGTGTGATACGATTTGAAGAGAAGGCTCCTCGTGGGAAAGCACCCAGCAATCTTATCAACGCTGGCATCTACGTTCTCAACCCCAAAATTTTCGATTACATTCCTGGCGGTCGACCAGTTTCAATAGAACACGAAATATTCCCAATACTGGCTGATGAAGGAAAACTTTATGGCCATGAATTCAAAGAATTTTGGATCGACATTGGAAAACCAGAAGATTATCTGAAAGCAAACTGGCTTTTGTTTGATTCAGAAATAAAAAAGAGTTTTTTGGGAATGGACGTCAACTTGGAGAAGGGTGTAGAGATTAAAGACCCTGCAGTGATTGACAAAGGGGTAAACATCGAACAGAAATCAAGAGTAGGCCCTTACGCAGTTATTGGGAAAGACGTAGTTTTAGGCAAGGGAGTTCGTGTCGAAAATTCAGTAGTCTTTCCTGGGACCATGATCTCAGATTTCGCGTCGATAAGAGGCGCTATTATCGGTGAAGGAGCCAGCATAGGTAGACGGGTAAAGATTAAAGACGGATGCATCATCGGCGACCATGCTACGATTCAAGACAAAGTTACGCTCACGAGGGGCGTAACCGTTTGCCCGTCTAGAGAGGTTACTGAAAGCGCGTCCACACCCACGTGCCTAATGTAAGCGATTTCAGCTTCAAAAATGACATAGCATCTTGAACAACTTCTTGTTAAATTTCAATGTAATTGTCAGTCTACACGGATCATTTACTTACAACAAAGTTGTTCGACACGTATAATAACAAAAGTAAACAATGAAACAACGGTAAAACAAATTGTCCATGACCCTGAAGCTTGATAGAGAAGACATTGATATACCTGAAAAACGCGAAAAACATACAATTAGTGTTGTAGGATGCGGACGGGTCGGCTTACTCACCACTTGTCTTTTCGTTGAAGGAGGCTTCAAGGTCATCGGCGTTGACTCTAATCAACGTATCGTCAACTTATTGAAAAAGGGCAAGTCTCCCTTCACCGAACCCCAACTCCACGCGTATATAGAGAAACAAATAAAGAGTAGCCACTTTACAGCTACAACCAATGCTAGAAAAGCAGCCTCCGCAAGCAATGTCATAATAATCAACGTTCCAACACCCGTCGACAACAAGAAAAAACCCGACTATTCACATATCGAAAAAACCTGTAGAGAGGTAGGCATGGGTCTACACTCTGAATCTCTTATTATTTTACAAAGCACCGTGGGCCCAGGATTAACTGAAACCTTAGTCAAGGAAACACTTGAAAATGCATCTGGATTAAAGGCTGGAATAGATTTCGACCTAGCCTATTGCCCAATCTGCGCCAATCCAAGACGGACATTAGAAGATATAACCACTCGCACAAGAGTTGTTGGTGCGATCAACCAGCAAAGCTTGAATGTTGCCTGTCTCTTTCTAAGCACGATCACAAAGGGAGAAATAGTTAAGGTAAAAGACATAAAGACCGCAGAAGCCATCAAATTATTCGAAAAGGCACGCCAAGACGTTAACGTTGCGCTGGCAAATGAGTTTGCCTACTTTTGCGAGAAAACTGGAATAGACTTTGTTGAAGCATGGAATGCGGTTGATCTGCAACCTCACCAGTGCCTATCGGTTCCTGGGCTCTCTGACGTTCACATTCCAGAGGATTCCTATCTTCTCGTTGAAGAGGCGGAGGCAATGAATGTAAAGCTTCGCATGTTAACACTGGCGAGAAAAATAAATGATGAAAAGCTAGATCACACGCTACATTTGGTAAGGGACGCTCTGCGGGCATGCCAAAAACCTCTGAGAAGAGCTAAATTTTCGATCTTCGGCGTTTCTTCTTGTCCAAATATGAAGGAACCGCGTGGTTCCCCAACAAAGAAACTGGTGAATACATTAAAAAAGAGAGGTGCTTCGGTTCAAGTTTACGATCCCTTCTTCTCCCACAAGGAGTTACTGAAAATGGGGTACTCTGTCAAGGCAACATTAACAAAAACAGTTGAAGGAACAGACTGCATAATCATCGCAGTAGGACATGACCGATTCAAGCGGTTGAATCTAAGGAGAATCAAGATTTTGGCCAAAAAGCCTGCTGCGCTAGTAGATATGGGACACGTTATCGACCCTGCCAAGGCAGAGAAAGAGGGATTCGTGTATCGCGGTCTTGGGAGGGGCGTTTGGACTAAATAGTAAAGCGGATTAAAACTCTGAGAACCCAGTAAAACTGTAAAAGTATGTAAGGGTTCAGATTTTCGATCAACTAGTAGCGGGGCAATGCTTAAGTTTTTAGGTTACAAATGCTGTGTCAAACAAATCAGAAGGACATAGAATAGAGGCATAAACAATGGCCATCTTGCCAATTTCTGTTCTAGTATCGTTCATTACATCCCTCTTCATTGCCTCCTATTCTGAAGCTTATTTTATTGAAAATTTAATTGCCGAAATAGATGAAATAGCCCTTGTCGCTGTTATTCTGATATTAAGTTTCGTTTCAACTTTCTTTCTTACAAAAAAATGGGTCAAATCGACGAAAGATGCAAAACTGCTTGGAAAGGACTTGAACAAATACGAGAAAACCCTTGTTCCAGAGTCTGGAGGGATTGCTGTTGCCCTCGTCGTCTGTTTTTCGTTGCTAATTTACATTTTTCTGAAAAGATTTTACTGGAATACAGAAACGCACTTAATTGAGGCCTTTGCTATTTCGGCTACCGTTTTGCTGGCTGGGTTCATAGGTTTCACCGACGACATTCTAGGATGGAAACGAGGATTAACTCAGTTCCAAAAGTTTCTACTTACGATTCCTATAGCGCTTCCTTTGATTGTGATAAACGCCCCCCACACTGTTATGACTATTCCTTTTTTTGGGTCAGTCGATTTTGGTTTAATTTATCCTTTGTTGCTGGTTCCAGTTGGCGTAATCGGAGCGGCAAACGGATTTAATCTTCTTGCAGGTTACAATGGACTCGAGGCAGGTATGGGCTTGATAACCTTTACAACCTTTGGCATCACGGGCTTGATTGTTGAAAAATACTGGATTTCATTAATAGCCTTCATTGTTTCGGCCAGTTTACTAGCATTTCTATACTTCAATTGGTACCCTGCAAAGGTTTTTCCAGGAAATTCGTTTACTTACTCGGTCGGAGCCTTAATTGCTACAATTGCCATTCTTGGTGACATGGAAAGACTTGCCGTGTGGCTTTTTCTTCTCTACTTCATAGAAGGCTTGCTATATTTTAGAGCCAGGGTCATCGATAAGGCAGGCGATGTTCAAGCCTTTGCAAGACCCAACAAAGACAATTCTTTAGAAATGCCCTACGAAAAAATCTATGACACAACACACTTTGCCCTTTGGTTTTTGAAAAAAGTGAAGAAGAAAGTTTACGAAAAAGATGTTGTACGCTTCGTGCTTTTTGTTCAATTCTTGATTGCCCTTTCTGGACTAATATTGCTGTTATGAACTCTTAAATGAAATTTACATCAGCCCTTCTTCTTTTCAACTTCCTTTCCAAGATTGAAAGGTTTACCCTCTAAAAGTATCTTTTTAGGAAATTTTTCCTTCCATTTCCGCAGAAAAGGCAGTTCATCTTTTTCTTCGCGTAGTTCATCGGGTAACATTTCTGGGATTTCGTCTCGAATGGGATACCAACGCAAACATTTAGGACATATTATCACGCCTTCCACGATTTCTTCCTTTTCCTCAAAAACGTGTAACTCAAGGGGATAATACTTATCGATTGGACAAGCCAAAATGTCCATCAACTTCTTTTTGATATTCTATCCCTCCCTGTTGATGGTATTGTTTACATGAAAGCTATAAAAGATTCGGCTACCAATATTACTCTTTCACTTGTATATCCAGAACCACTTGATACCAGTTGGGTCCGGTTTTTCTCACAATGCGTCCGAACGTTACTTCGAAGTTGACGCCCAAACTTTGCAACTTCTTAGACACCTTCGACCAAATTTTTTTGACGGCCTTTTCACACTTTTTGGCGTGTTCAAAATCGTAGTAGTGGACCCATCCTCCGGTTTGCTTAAGCGCCAGTAGGGCGTAGTCAAGGTATTCATAAGCCTTTTCAGGTAGCGGCATAAGAACCCGATCCGCCACGTGTTGCAATCTTTCTTCGATAACCTTTTTTGCATCTTCTTGGACGGGAACGACTTTTTCTTCAACTTTGTTGAGTTTAATGTTTTCTTGCATGTACTGAATGGCAACCGGATTAATGTCTATTGAAAAGATTTTCTCGGCTTCAGAATGCTTTGCTATGACTATGGAGTAGCAGCCCACGCCAGCAAACATGTTTAGAACAACTTCATCTGGTTGAACTTGTCGAGCGATCCGCATTCTTTCATATGACAACCTAGGTGAAAAATAGCACTTTTTCAAGTCAACCTTAAAGATGCAACCGTGCTCCCTATGAAAAGTTTCTATTTTTCTTTCACCCAAAACGAACTCTAAGCCGCGCAATCGAAAATCACCTGAAACTGCATTAGCTTGACGCCACACAGCCTTTACGCGTTTGTGGGTTTGCATAACAGCTTTGGCAATGATTTTGCTCCGTTCTTTGAGGGGTTCCGGAACTCGGATGATCGCAATATCGCCGACGATGTCGTAGGATTTATAGATTAACTTGAGCTCCCAAGGTTCAATTTTGTCAGCAAGAAGAACCCTGAGGTTCTCTTTCATCCATAACCCTCAAGAAGACATTAATTCCCGCGCCGTCGTTCAAACAAATTAAAGCGACGCATGCTTGTTGCTATCCTTATGTAAAATCATTGCTTCCGAACAGTTAATAAACATTGATATTCTACAGAAGCAACCTGTTAATTGCTAAGAAATTTTTTGTTTTCCCAATGCTCAAGGCTTTTCCCTACCTCTAAATAGATTTTTATCTTTCAATACGACCGTAAGAGAAATAAAAGGGTTCAGTGATTTGTTTGACAATAGAAGGGCTTTTGTGGTGAAGATCAGAAAACTGTTTCGCAAGGAAAAAGTCATTAATGCTTTAAAGAGTGTTGGGGCTCTTCGTTTCAAAGTATCTCATTCTTCACTAATGCATATTTCTTTACTCCTCCTCATCCTTTTCATCGCTTTTATGGTTAGGCTGCTTCCTCTTCGTTGGGGCTTTCACCTTTCAGAGTTTGATCCACATCATCAGTATCGCTTAACCAAGCACATGGTTGATAACGGATTCTTCGCTTGGGCATCTTGGCACGATGATATGAGTTGGTATCCTTATGGGCGCAACATGGGAACTACTTCTTATCCAGGGCTACCTGCCACCGCTGCGGTTTTGTATATTATATTAAATGCGTTGGGTTTGTCTCCTGCTCCAATGTACAGCTCTAACCCCCTTACCACCGACCCCATTTTCAATTTGTGTGTAGTGTTTCCAATTATAATGGCGACAGTGACATGCTTGGTAATCTACTTTTTGGGCAAGGATATTGGCGGTAAAGAGGTGGGTCTTTTTTCAGCATTCTTTCTGGCTTTAAATTCTTCCTACATAGGTCGTACTTCTCTTGGATTTTTTGATGATGAAAGTGTGGGAATTTTTGGTCTCCTCTTGTTTATTTTCTTCTTCCTAAGGTCAATTGAACCTAAAAGGTCTTTGAGAAACGGTTTAACTTATGCAGTTGCTGCAAGTTTGTCTCTTGGCTATCTTTTTATTTCTTGGGGAGCATCTCGATATGCTCTTGGGATGGCTGTTCTTTTCGTGTTTGTTCTACTTTTGCTACGCAGATATTCATCTCGTTTGCTTCTGTCTTATAGCACAACATTTGGCCTAGCGATTTTCATCGCGATCAACGTCCCAAGGCTAGGCTTCAGCTTCTTGACTGAAACTTATGTTTTTGCCGTCTTAGGAGTCTTCCTGTTGTTATGCATCTTTGAAGTTTCCAGTTATATCAAAACCTTTAAGATGAAAACGGTTTTTGTATTCTGTTTCTTAGCTTTTATTGCAGTTTTTTTCCTCATGCTTTCATGGTATGGATATATTAGCCCCCTACAGTTTAAGTGGTTACAAGTAATAAATCCACTTGCGCGTCTAGGTGAAGGTCGTACCCAGCAATTCGTACAGTCTGTGCAAGAACACAGACCCGCTGCTTGGGGGTCCTTTTACTATGATATCGGGATAGGTATCTTTTTCGTACCCGTCGGTTTATTTTTTGCTGTGCAAAATCCTACAAATCGGAACATTTTCCTGTGCATCTTTGGTCTAACATCTGTGTATTTTGCCGGTTCTATGGTTCGGTTGACTTTGCTTATGGCTCCAGCTTTTTGTATTTTATGGGCGTTAGCTTTGGTTCAACTGCTAGGACCCTTCATCACCATCATGAAGGAACTTCCTGTAATTCCAAGGCGGAAAACGCGCTTCGAATCCCACGTGGGCAAGGAATTCAGCGGCGCTTTCATAATTTTGATATTTCTTTTGTTGACGTTTATGTTCGTCTTGCCCAGTCCGTTGGCAACGTTTCCAAGAACACTTAACCAAGCATATTCGCCTACAACCATTGCCGCTGGAAGTATGCCAGTGAAGCCTGTTGATCCAGTTGTAGAATGGATTAATACCCTAAATTGGATGCGAGTTAATCTGAAGTCAACAGATGTGGTAGCTAGTTGGTGGGACTATGGATACTGGATTACAACCATTGCCAACAAAACATCTCTCGCGGACAACGGCACGATAAATAGCACGCAAATAGCGCGAATTGGACAAATGTTCTTATCAAATGAGGCAGAAGCGATTAAAATCCTTAGTAATTATAATGCAACATATGTTGTAGTCTTTACAACTTTTGACCAGAATGGGAATGATGTGGGATGGGCCGACGAAGGTAAATGGAGATGGATGGCGCGTATCGGGGGCTTAGACGAAAACGACTACGGAAATACCACTGAAGAGGGGCAGTGGCAATGGAACACAAAAGGTCAAGCAACAGTCATATACAAATTAATGCAGTATGGAGAAGAAATAACACTTCAAGGTTATTCAACGATTCAATTAGAACAATTTGAGCAAGCTTATTTATCACAAAATCCTGCTGGTGTCCGCCAGTATGGCGGGGCAATACCTCTTGTGTGTGTATATAAAGTCAAGTATGATTGACAGCATGCAATAGACTCATGACCAAACGAAACTAGATATGGATATTTTAAGGTAATTGATGTCAATTTTTGTTCCATACCCTGATTGGTGTCAAAGAGACAATAGCTCGGATTGCGAAGAGAGAATTAACTTGAGGGAAAAGCTATTCCAAAAGTTTCAAGCTTGCTTGCAAGATGCCCTAGGATTTCACTCAAACTCTTCAGGTTTTCTTAATTTTTACCATGTATCGAGCCTCTTTTAGGATGGCACTCAACAATGATCTGGCTTCTTTGTCGATGAGCATCAGCACGGTAAGGTATATAGCTGCTCCTAGTAGAGTAAACGCTGCTGTTATTGATAGTCTTGTGGGTTGCGGTATCACAAGCAACGCCGTTGCCATAATTCCAGATGCAAGAGCATACTTGGAGACGCTGATCCAAGGGAAATGGAATACAAGGCATTTACGAGCAATGAGGTATCTGACTATTAGCATGGCTGAGCTTGTAAGCAAAATAATTAGGGCTAGGTAAGTAGCAGCTTCTAAAGGTGTTCTTGTGACGGAAGTCAAGACGAAAAATGTTGTCGGTAAGGTTACGGCCGCTTCGATGTAGGGTAGGGTGAAGAGGAGGAATAGTCGGCTTTTTATAAGCTTCCTGAATGCGATTTTCGCTTTAGCGTCAACTCTTTCGGTGCCCGATACGACGGAATAAAAGACTCCTGATATGCTTAAAAATAGGAAGTTTAATGCTAGGAGAAGGAGGACTGGTCTAGCCTCAACATAGACAGAATCTAACATTCTAAGATAAGAATCAGAAAGAACCATAGCTCCGACGCTCATAGGGATGGCAAACATCATAACCATTTTGAGGGATATGGATATGTCTTCGTTGCTGCTTCCGGAAAGAAGTCGCGGGTATAAGGCAAACGCTAGATACGACGAATAGGCTATGACACCAGCGATATTTAATGCTGCTCCGTAGTACCCTCGAGCCAAATCACCTCCATAGACAAACAAGAAAATGAGGACAAACGCTGCGATTCTAATGCCCGCTAAATTATATAGGTTGATTGGCGATGCCCTAAACCACTCTTTTAAGTAAGTCCACTGGATGACCCCCTTGAGTTCATTGGCCAAGAGTTTAAAATAGAACGCAAGTTGCAAAGCATATGCGATTATAATGCTGCTAATTGCTCCCACGAGTCCTAGCTTAACCTGTATAAGTAAGGCAAAGCCAATGACAGCCTTACATATTTCGAAGATAAGGAAGCCGTATCCAATCATTTGAGGTTTCTTAGCATGTAAAACTGCCTCTAGTGCGGGTAAAGTGTACATTTCCAGTATCTGAATCGACGCAATTGTATATAGAATCATGTATTCGCTGAGGATGTTTAGGGTTGCCATGATGGTTGGAATCAATGCAATGAAAAAGAAAGCAAATATGGTAGACATGAGGATGTTGGCTATTATTCCTGTTTTAGCTGATCCTTCATATTCTCTTGCCGTGAAGCGTGTGGTCCAGAATGGTATGATGGCCGCCATTAAGGTAAAGTAGCTAAGAACGTCGGTGAGGTTGTTCCATATTCCAAACTCTCCTAGGGAAGTACTTCTTGTTATCATGATAGTGAATATCACTCCGGTTGCGACGCTAAGCAAGCGAGACGTGAAGATGATGAAACCTGAATATCTAAGCCTAATCTTCTCTTTAGCCATTTAATCCACGACTTAGCCGTTTTGCGTGGTTTTCCTTGCCTATCTTTGCTGGATGGATATATAAGATGTGTGAGTGCCATAGTGATTGCTGAAACTAGGCGCATCAAAACACTGGCAAACCTCGACGCAAACGTTACAAGACAAGTGTAACGAACCCTGTCTTTCTAGTTGATGCCTTTTGAAAAAACATGCTTGAAAAGTAATGTTTTTACTTTAGGCAGAGTAACTGTCGTGTAATTGATACAAAAGAGGAGATAGCTTGGTGAAGGTTGGAGTTGTAATTCCTGCGAGAAATGAGAGAGAATGGATAGTAATGATTGTGGTTAGGTAAAATACATGAAGATCCTACATTTATCCCATCAGAGTCTCCCCGATAAAAGGGTTGAACGAGCGGCTTTTACTGGCGTTAAACACGGACACAAATGTTTTTTCGTCGGTTTGCCACCAATAGATACTCGGAGTTTAATAGCTGACAACCTCTTTGAAGATACTTTTTCTGTTCCGTGGACGTGGAAAAACAAACTTCACTTGCCGTATTTCTGGGGTAAACCAAAAAAACGGTTCAAACACATCCTAAAAACAGTCGACCCCGCCATTGTTCATGCCCACGACGTATTCGCTGCCAAATTATGCCACGAAATGAACATACCCTTTGTTTTTGACAGCCATGAGTTGTGGAGTCCAAAAGCGTCACTAAAAGTTGTAAAGAAGGGACGAGAGTCCTTATTGTTAAAACGATTGGTGTCAACAAAATACGGTTTATCCCTTTGGGGGAGGTGGCAAAAACAGATTGTTAAGGACGCCCCAACCATAACTGTTAGTCAAACTATTGCTGATGAGTTAAAGGAAGAAGGTGGAAAAAAGGTTTTCTGGGTGCCAAATTTTCCGCTTACAAAGGAGATTGCAGCAATAAAGTTTCAGAAGAAATACGAGGGTTTTTCCTGTGTTTATGTAGGAGATGATCTATCTACAAATAGCCCTCATCGTAACGTGACTTACCTATTGGATGTGTTTTACAACATTAACGGAACATTGACTGTCATCGGTGATGAAGGGTTTACATCTAGGAGTCCTAAAATAAAATCTCTAGGATTTCTACCACATAATGAAATGATGAACGAATTAACCACGTATCATGTTGGTTTGCTCCCATGGGTACGTCATCCGTATCATTATTATTGTCTTCCTAACAAACCTATTGAATACGCACACGCTGGTTTACCCACAGTCGTAACATCCTCGCTGAAAAATATTATTGACGTTTTGACCCGCAAATACTGTGTGACCTTTGACGGTTCTCCAACCGCACTACGTCGAGTTTTATCTGAATTAAAAAAATCATGGGACGCCGCATGGAGCGAAGAAATAGTTGCATATTCCAAAGAAAATCTTATCTGGGAAAAACATGAACAAAAAATTCTAGAAGCGTATTCGATGGTACTTTGAATGCAACATATTGGAAACTTAACAAGAGGTAGATAAGGTGGATTTGTTTGAAACGTCTATACTGCTGATAAAAAAAATATACTTGAAGGTACTCGGCCCACGAGTGCTTGACCGCTTCGGGCAAGTAGATAATTCTGGTGTTCCAATAGTATTCTATCGAGACCGAGGCCCTCAGCGAAATCCAGTCAATGTTTGTGACTTTGCATTGATATACTACCGTGAGGTTAAAGACAAAGGAAAAAAACAACTTTTTCTTAATTGTGCAAATTGGCTAGTTGACAATTTGTCTGACAAGGGTGAATTTTCAGTTTGGGAATATAAATTTCCGGAACCAACATACCACCTTCCAGCTCCATGGGTTTCCGGCATGGCGCAAGGTTTAGGAATTAAGGTACTAGCGCTGGCTCATAAAATGACTTTACAGGAGAAATTTATGGACGCGGCGCTAAGGGCGTTAAAAGCCTTTCTGGTTCCTGTTGAAGAAAAGGGAGTGTTGTGCGTAGACAAAAAAGATGGAGGCTGGTGGTATGAAGAATATGCAAGCCCAACTTCGATAAGATCTTATGTTTTGAATGGACATATATTTGCATTAGAAGGAGTCCACTCGCTTTATTCGTACACGAAAGACAGCGTAGCACTGAAGATTTTTGATAAGGGCTGTGAAGAGTTAAAAAGACACTTGCATGAATATGACACCGGTTCATGGACTACTTATGATCGTCTAGGACGTTTCGCAGGTTTGGGATACCATAACGTACATATCAGACAGATGCATTTTCTCTGGAGAACAACACAAGACGCTTTTTTTCTACGATATCATAACAAATGGAAATCCTATCTAAGGAAGCCCTTTTCGAGAGCGCACGCGCGAATTCTATATAGAGTGGTATCCCGAATTCTTACGCAGTAAGCCTCTGCGCTACACTTTTCTAGTTCGCAAGCAAACCACTCAAAACTACTTGGAAAACTCAGAACAAGTTTAATTGCTTCAAATGCGTGTGTGACGAAAGAAGCTTAGGAACTTTTCAATTCATTTTGGGAAAGCTGAGAAAATTTAACCTCTTTAAAAATAAAACGATTCCATCACTTGCATGAGATAATGATATATCTGATGTAGCGAAAAATGAGTTTGGTATGAGTGAATCCAAATGAAGATATGTTATCTTGCAAATGCTCGAAGTATTCATACGCAAAAATGGGTGCGATATTTTGTGGATAAAGGTTATGACATTCATTTAATTTCTTTTGAAAAATATCCTATCGAAAATGTCGAGGTTCATCATCTAAAACGACCGCTCAATATTCCTCATGCATCACTTCCTTTCATATTTGCGCTTATTCCAACCGTTAAAAAAATGATTAAGAGAATGGAACCCGACGTTTTACATGCTCATAATCTCTATGCCTATGGACTATGTGGAGCTTTGTGTGGTTTTAAACCATTTGTAGCTACGGCATGGGGATCGGATGTTCTATTTATCCCAGTTGAACGACTAGGAAAATACATGGTGAAACGATGCATTGCTACGTATGTAGCGATCAGAGCGGATTTAATCAGTGTAGACTCAAAATCTCTGATGCAAGAGATCATAAAACTTGGAGCATCATCTAAAAAAATAGAACTTATTACTCATGGTGTAAACCTGAAGGAGTTCCATCCAAACATGAGATCCAAAACATTGAAAGAAAACTTAAAGATACCTGATGAATCCCCTGTCGTGATAAGCACTCGCCATCTTGAACCGATTTATGACGTTAAAACATTAATCAAGGCTATACCCTATGTTCTTAAACATTATCCCAACGCATTTTTTCTCATAGTTAGCGAGGGTCCCTTAAAAAGGGAACTTCAAGATCTGGCAAAGAATTTGAAAATAATGGATCATGTTAATTTTGTTGGCAAAGTGCCTCACAGAGAGGTTCCGATTTTCTTAGCGACTTCAGACATTTACGTATCCACTTCTCTTTCGGATACAACCTCCGTTAGTTTACTTGAAGCAATGGCATGCGAATTGCCAGTTGTAGTTACAAGTTTAGAGGGAAATAGGGAATGGGTGAAAAATGGGGTAAATGGATTTTTGATCCCCAGAGGAGATCCCAAGGCTCTGGGCGATAGATTAGTCTATCTGCTAAGAAGTGAAACAGTTAGAAAGACTTTTGGCTCAATTAGTCGGGGGATTGTTGAGGAAAAAGCAAGCTATCAGAAAGAAATGAGAAAGATGGAAAGTTTCTACAAACGTCTGAAAAGTGAATGCGAACCATGAAAATTTCTTTGACGAGCTCGGGCTAATCCTTAAGCGCCTTGATGAAGGTCAAGTAACGTCACATTTTACCCTCAACACATTTAAAGATCATAACTATTACTTTTCTGAAGGAGGTCAGCATGTGAGAATTCTAATAACTGGAGGGGCAGGATTCATAGGTAGTCATTTATGTGAGGCGTTCGTTACGCAAAATCATACTGTGTTATGCTTAGATAACTTTATGAATGGCAGTTTAGCGAATATTCGCGCTTTGTTGAACTTCAAAGACTTTAAGTTGATAAATGGTGATGTTAGAGATTTTGACCTTCTAGAGAAGGTAGTCTCCTCGGGTATAGATGCGGTAATTCATTTGGCAGCACAGATCCACGTTGATAGATCTATTATCGAACCAAGAATAACTTATGAGATTAACGTCTTTGGCACTTTGAATGTATTGGAGTTGGCACGGAGATATGATGTTGAAAAGGTAATTTACACATCAACAAGCGAGATATACGGCTCAGCTCAATATGTCCCAATGAATGAAAAACATCCTCTGAATGCTTTACATCCCTATGGAGCCAGTAAACTAGCGGCCGACAGAATGTGTCATGCATATGTTGAGACATATAACGTAAATGCCTGTACTATGAGGCCATTCAATACGTTCGGACCGAGACAAAAGGACACTGGCTATGGTGGAGCAATCTCCATATTTGTGAAGCGAGTTCTGAATGCTACGTCTCCAATAATCTATGGAGATGGGACTCAGACAAGAGATTATACGTACATCAAAGATGCTGTCAAGGCTTATAATTTGGTTTTGAATTCCAATAAACCATTAAGGGAACCGATTAACTTTGGAACTGGAAAGGAGATTAGAATTATTGATTTGGCAAATAAAATTATAGCATTATGCGGTAGGAATGGAAAGATTAAACCAGTTCATGTTGCACCTCGTCCTGGAGAGGTTAAACGGTTAGTTGCAGATTATTCGAAAGCAAAAGAGCTCTTAGGATGGAAACCTGAATATTCGCTGGAGGAAGGCTTGAGGGAGTTTATAGACTGGTACAAGAATTATAAATTCGAGGAATGGGCCAAGCCTGGTTAAAAGGGACCTTCCCGATGCAAAATAAACGTGTTAAAAGAAACTTTCACCATCTTCATGCTTTAGAAGAAATATTGAAAGGGTATAGGGGTGGGAAGGTAAATCCCGTAACCCAGATATTTTGGAATTTAGGTAGGGATGTCATTCTGGGAAAGTTAATAGGCTTTACTTCAGAGAATGATGCTGTTTTGGATGTGGGTTGTGGAACAGGTAGTTACATGATTGCCTTAGCGAAGATGGGAAGAAAGTGTTACGGGATAGATCCGTTTTATGATGTCTCTCTGCTTGAAGCTCGTAGAAAAGCATTGGAAGAGAAAGTTAGTGTTGGTCTATGTCAAGGTGTTGGCGAAAATTTACCCTTCAAAGGGGAGAGTTTTGATATAGTTTTATGCATATCCACACTTCAACATGTCAGTGACCAACAGCAGACATTACGTGAGATTGGGCGTGTCCTGAAGAACAAAGGTTTGCTACTAGTTTCTATTCCAACCGTTAGAAATATACGTACGTTGTTTAGAATGACAAAAATCCCAGAGCATTTCACGAAAGGATTTGACATGGAGGGGTTCAAAGAAAATTTGGTTGACAATGGGCTTCGAATTTTGGAAATGAAAGGGTCTGGATTTTTCCCGCCATTTACGTATATGGGTCTTCGTGTTTGCTATGATTTGTTTGGGGAAAACGTGACGAGCGCAATGTTGAAATTGCTCGATGTTTTTGCTACTTTATGGCTATCTGCCGCTTCGAGTCTCATTGCTTTGTGCGAGAAAAAATAGATTAGGAGATTTTCCTATGCATCCTTCCATCGTTTACAACTACTATAAGAGCATCGATAATATTCGTGTGCGACGTACGATCAATTATTTGAGGCAGAATTCTCCCCCTCTTTTAGATGTTGGTTGCGGCTCTAAGGAAATTTCTAAAGCAGTGAATGCTTTATCAACAGATATTGATAGACGTAAAAGACCTGATATAGTGGCCAGTATTTGCCATTTACCACTTAGAGATGGTTGTTTCGAAACTGTTTGCGCCTTCGAGGTTATTGAACACGTAGAGGAAGATGAGTTGGCACTTCGAGAATTAAGACGAGTTTCAAGAGATAAAGTGGTTTTGAGCGTTCCTAACGCCGAAAGGTATAACATTCCTCTCTTTCCGGTGAAGAGAAGAGGTTTCATGAGTTCAGATCATAAAAGAGAATATACGATTAAAGAAATACTTCAACTAGCATCGAAGGTTAAATTGCGCAGGGTTCGTCTCAAAGGCATAGGGTATTGTATTCCCATATCCTTTCCCAGTTGTCGCATCGGCGTTAAAATATTTCCCTTGTTTTTTCCACGATTCGCAACTTACATATACATTGAGTGTACAAAAACCATGAGTTGACGGAAAAATGAAAAAGGTGCTAATCATAGCTTATCATTATCCTCCACTTGGCGGTGGTGGAGTTTTCAGAACACTAAAGTTTACCAAGTACCTTCCTCAATTTGGATTCAAACCATTTGTTCTCACGGTCAGAAATGCTATGTACCGTGTAAAAGACCCAAGCTTATTGAAGGAAGTACCGCCAGAAGTAAGAATATTCAGAACTCTTTCTCTAGAGCACAGATTACTCTTGGGGCCATTTTGGAAACTGAGAATTAATCCTAAATGGATTTTCATACCGGACATGAATATTGGATGGTTGCCATTTGCGGTTCGCCGAGGTGAAAAAATAATTGAAGAAGAGAACATCGACGTTATATACGCAACTGCGCCAGCTTACACGAGCCTACTAATAGGATATTTGTTAAAGAAGAAAACTGGAAAACCCTTAGTGGTAGATTTTAGAGACCCCTGGACGCAAAACGTTTTTATGAAGTTCCCAAGCAAGCTCCACAAGAAAATAGACGAAAAAATGGAAAAAACAGTCTTAAAGTTAGCTGACTACATAATTATGGCTGCTGAACCAGCAACACTTAGTATGATTGATAAATACCCATTCATAAAGGGCAAATGCACTACGATAACAAACGGATTCGACGTCGAAGATTTCAAAGATTTAAAAAAGGAGGGCAGTACAGAGAAATTTACAATAGCCCACATAGGATCCCTTTATGCATTACTTACCCCCAAGTATTTTCTAACCGCACTCCAACAACTAATTGCGGAAAAAGAAGAACTGCGAAGTTGTGTACAAGTGCTGTTTGTAGGGCACTCTGGAAAAGAGACTGAAGATTTGGTGGACAAGTTTGGTTTGCACGATGTGATAAAACTCGTCGGATACCTACCACATAAAGAGTGTTTAGGGTTCATGGTAAACTCAGATGTTCTTCTCCTGATCATTACCATCAAAGGAGATTATGGTAAATGGATGTTCACTGGAAGACTTTTTGAATACTTGGGTGCAAGGAGACCGATACTAGCGCTAGCACCACTTGACGGTGTTGCTGCAGATTTGGTGAGGTCTGCAAAAGCTGGAATCGTCGTTCATCCTGATGACGTTGACTCTATAAAGCGGACAATTCTTAAACTATTTCAAAAATGGAAAAGAGGAAATCTAGGTACAATAGAGAGTAAGATCGTGGAATACGATAGAAAAGTATTGACGGAGAGGTTAGTCAGAATATTTGAAAGCCTCATTAACGAAAAAATCAATGTGTCTTAACTAATCATAGCAAAGAGTTTAGTCAAGAAAGTACATTAACGCAAAAACATTAATTACAAGAATAACAGCATTTTCCGAGATGGTGGTTGCGTGGAATACCTAATTGGCAAAAATGTGCGGGTGGGAAAAAATGTAAAGATTTTCCCCAACGCATACATTGGGGATAATTGTGAGATAGGAGATAACAGCATAATCCAATACGGTGCGTTCATCGAGCATGACTGTATTATTGGAAATAACTCTCGAGTTGGGACACATGCTGTTCTGCGTAGAGGAACAAAAATCGGAGATTACTCTGTTTTCGGAAACCTATGCGCGTCGGAAGGAAACAACTATATAGGCGATCATGTAACCATCGAAACCCAATCCCACGTAACTGGAGAGATTGTAATAGAAGACTGGGTATTCGTTGGCCCAGAATTCGTTACAACAAACACTAGAAACATTTCGCATGGGAGAAAAAACGTTCCATTAATCATAGAGGCGCCGCGTATAAAATTTGGAGCTAGAATAGGTGGCAACGCAACAATTTTACCTAGTGTAACCGTTGGAAGGGAGGCATTTGTTGGAGCGGGCGCAGTTGTTACAAAAGATATACCAGATTTTGCTATTGCATTTGGTGTGCCTGCAAAAGTATACGGGGAGATACCTGAGGAAGAACGTTATCCTGAGGAACTATATCAAGAATTTCTAGCAAGGAGAAGGCCAAGATGAAGATAGATTTACCTGAGATGGTGTGCGACGTTCACGTTCATGTGGGAGACTATTTTAGTGGAATAAATCTGTCGTTTCCGCTAGAAAAACTTGCAAAAATAATGGATAAATACAGAATCGAATCAGCGTTGGTTTTTTCGAGCGTGACAAATTCGGAAAAAGAAACACGCCGTATAATAAAAGTGTTGAAAAACAATCCAAAAATATATGCATTAATGAGAACCGATCCCGAAAACTACAAGCTGAGAGAGTACCTAAAATCTTTTGAGAGACAGTTACAAACCAATGATCGAATAGTCGGCCTAAAAATAAATCCGTCAACCGAGAAACATAGAATAACAGACGCCACATACAAGGAAGCACTGGAAATACTGAATGATAATGGTGCTGTATTATTGCTTCACTGTGGAAGATGGGTGGAGATGAGCGGATGGCATTATGGTGTAGAAATAGCCAAACAATATCCTAAGATAAAGGTAATTCTAGCTCACATGGGAGGAACTCATCCTGACCTCTCCTTTCCCGCAATCGAAGCATCAAAAAAACTGAGTAACATATACATGGATACATCTCAAACAAGACAGATCATTGTCATCAAAAGAGGCGTAGAGACATTGGGAGCGGAAAGAATATTTTTTGGATCAGACATGCCTTGGGGAGATTACTTACAAAATCTCATAGGTATTCTTCAAGTGGAACTGAACGAACATCAGTTGAACAATATCCTAAAAGAGAACTTCTATAGAGAGATAGTTGGAGATCGCTAGACTATAATGTCGGGTGGAAAAGAGTGAAACAACAGATTCCGTTTTTCGTTCCGTGGATCACTGATGAAGATGAAAAAGCAGTTGTTGAGGCGTTAAATTCTAGATGGCTTACTGGAGGACCAAAAGCCGTTGAATTTGAGAAAATGTTCGCGAATTATATAGGAATAAACAATGCTATCTCGGTAAATAGCTGCACTTCAGCCCTTCACCTCGCCATGAGAGCCATAGATATAGGCCCTGGAGACGAAGTCATAGTCCCTGTACTCACGTTTGCTGCTGTTGCAAATGCCCCCATATTTTGTGGAGCAAAACCTGTCCTAGCTGATGTAGATGAAAAAACGTACAACATCCTTCCTGAAGATATAATGAATAAAATAACCGATAAAACCAAAGCTGTTATAGTCGTTCATCACGCTGGACAACCATGCGATATGAAAGAGATCGCAGAGATAGCCGAGGACAACCGCCTCCATATCATTGAAGACTGTGCCCACTCCCTTGGAGCAAGTTATGTGGGAAGAAAAACCGGAAGCATAGGCACTACGGGTTGCTTTAGTTTCTATCCCACCAAGAACATAACGACCCTTGAGGGAGGTATGGTTACGACAAATGATAGCGATATTGCTAGAAAGATGATACTTCTAAGGGAGCATGCTATTACGAAAAAGGCGATAGAAAGAGAGAAAGAGATGGGTTGGTACTATGACGTAATAGACCTAGGCTACAACTACAGATTGAACGAGATTCAAGCGGCGCTAGGCACTTCACAGTTGAGGAGAATTAAAGAAATCAATAAAAAGCGAATTGAGGCAGCCAATCGCTACACTGCAAGACTAAGTAAAATAGAGGGAATAATTCCGCCATACGCAGCGCCAAACAGAGTTCACGTATATCATCTCTACGTTATTAAAGTTATAGAAGAAGAATTTGGCCTCAGCAGGGACGAACTTTTTGTAAAATTATCCAAGCAAGGGATAGGACTAAGCGTGCATTACACTCCACTCCATCTCTTAAGCTTCTACAAGAAAACCTTAGGCCATAACCTTGGCGATTTTCCAAATGCAGAACGCGCATATAAGCAGGTATTATCTCTTCCGCTGTTTCCAACAATGACACAAGAGCAGATAGACTATGTAGCGGAAAGAATAATGAAGGGCCATTGAAGAAATTATTACGTAAAAGAGAGATGATATACGCGCTGAATTGGTCTGACTTTACGTCATCAACATCGCGTTCTCACGATTCTTTCACCATATCCGTTATACCATTAAGAACGTTCCATTTCGGTTCGAAACCCAACAAAGTTCGAGCCTTCGAAATGTCATACACGAAAATAGGGTAGTCAAACACCCTGGCATGTTCTATCTTCATTTTCAAATCGCTTTTCATCGCTTTTATACAATATTCGCACACATCTCTTATGCTGGTTGCCCTTCCTGTTCCAATGTTGTAAGCTTGATTTGTATACTGAGTTTCCAAAGCTAATCGATTAGCCTTCACAACGTCTTTCACACAAACGAAATCGTTGGTTTGGTTGCCTCCGAAAACGACTGGCCGTTCCTTTTTAGACAATCTCTTTATGAAGGCTCCTACAGCCCCCCAGTCTTTGCCTTTTCCATAAATGTATCCATACCGAAGAATAACGTAGGGCAATTGATTCCCATAGAACATTATCCAATCTTCAGCCATTCTCTTAGTCACACCATATAGGCTACTAGGTTCTCTAGGAGCATCTTCCCTTATCGGCACCGGAGCATTCAAGCTATAAACAGAACCAGTCGAACTATACACTAGACGCTCTGCTTTCTTTTCTATGCAAGCTTGAATGATATTCAGCGTGCCCTCTACATTCACTCGAACAGCTAGCTGCGGGTTAGCCTTCGCTGTATCAAATCTTGCGACCGCCGCCAAATGTAAAACCTTATCTCCCATCTCAATCAGGTCCTTGAATTTTCCATCAAGAATATCCATGTTGTGAACTGCACAGCGTTTGTTGTTAGAAAACTTCTTCAATCCCTCTGTTTTTATGTCAACAGCTTCAACGTTGTAGCCCTTCTTTAGGAGGTCTCGGATGGTGTGTATTCCGATAAAACCGTTCGCTCCTGTAACAACCACCTTCAACTTAAGATTCCCTCGGCTAAGCTACATCCTTCAAAATGTCTAGCATATATTTAACGTCTTCCTTAGCGACGTGAGAGGCGAATATGCACGCGCGCAGAACCTGTTGAGGTAACTGTTAAAAGTGGAAACAAAACAATAATCCCTAACCAAACCAGTGACCGCAAATGAATATCTTGGTAACCGGTGGAGCAGGCTACATTGGAAGTGGGTTACTACTCAAATTAGGTAAGGAATTCGCAGAAGCCACCATAACATCCCTCGACAACCTAGATACAGGAAACTACCGCTACGTTGATCACCTCAGAAAAAACAAGCGTTATCGTATATTTGTCGGTGACATAAGAAAAAAATCTGACATAAGGAAAGCCATAACCCGTGACACAGCCGTAATTATGCATCTAGCCGCCATATCTGGAGTAAAACCATGCAGGGATCAGCCCAAGAAAGCCATAGGGACCAATTTTTATGGCACCCATTTACTCCTTGAAGAGGCTGTTAATCGTAACGTTGAAAGATTCATCTTCATTTCTTCAGCCGCAGTTTACGGAACACCAAAGGAGTACCCCATCACCGCGAAACATCCGCTAAAGCCTATAAACCTTTATGGAGTTACTAAGGTGAGCGGCGAAAAGCTCGTGAACGCATGTCATGCCACCAGCGGGTTAACGACCACAATACTTCGGTTTTCTAACGTTTATGGTCTAAGTGCATATAGTCATTGGGAAACCGTTATCCCTATATTTGTTTGGCAAGCGATAAACAATGAGCCTCTCACCATCCGTGCAGATGGAAAACAGCAACGCGACTTTGTACACGTACAAGATATCATAGATGCCCTCATTCTATGTTTAAAGGCTCCCGAAAAAGAAGTTGCAGGCGAAACTTTCAACCTCGGCGGAGAAGCCCTAAGCGTTAACGGCGTCGCTGAAATAGTCATTAATGAAGGACAGAGAAAATTAGGCAAAAAAATCTCGAAAATTTTCGTGCCACCGGAGCCTGATGAAGTTTACACATCAGAATTCAACTACCTTTCTAAGCGGGCATCTCAAAAAATCGGCTATAAGCGGAAGAGAGAAATATCTCAAGGCGTATCCGAACTATTTGATTTTGCGTTAAAGCTGAAGGCAACTGCAAAGTCTTGAAGTATATGCACGCCCCTCTTTATCTTCTCTGGGCGTGCTCGACAATGCAATTTTCGTCAACAATACACCAGCCACTTCTTAAGTCGTTGAATCCATTTGACCGATGTCTTTAGCTAACCTCCTCCAAAACATTTAGTATGTATGCAATGTCATCTTCATTGACTGAAGGATGGACAGGCAAGCTTAGAACTCGCTTGGAAGCATCCTCAGCCATAGGGCACACAGTTTTTCCGTAGCCTGATTCCTTGTAGAAAGGTTGCCTATAAATTGGAGTTGGGTAGTGCACGGCTACACCCACCCCCTTATCCCTTAGATACTCAACAAGCTTGTCTCTCGCCATGAGATATTTTTCTTCCACTCTTATAACATATTGATAAAATACGTGTTTCATATAGTCCTTCACGTATGGCGGTGTTAGGCCAGAAATCTTCTCAATTCCTCTAGTTAGGGCGCTTGCGTTCTTCCTCCTTCTCTCGTTTGATTTATCAAGCTTCTTCAGTTGAACAGACCCAACCGCGGCTGAGGCCTCGCTCATCCGGTAGTTGTATCCAAGAATCAAATGGTGATACTTTCCCGTATCTCCATGATTTATTAGCAAGCGGACTTTTCTCGCCAGCTCGCTGTTATTTGTTGTTATTATTCCCCCTTCACCTGTTGTCATGTTTTTTGTGGCATAAAGGCTGAAGCATCCGATATCTCCTAGGCCTCCAACTTTTTGCCCTTTATATTCGGCTCCATGGGCTTGGGCAGAGTCCTCCACTAGAGCTATTCCCTGATCCTCAGCGATTTCCTTTAAGGCGTCCATTTCCGCGGGCTGCCCAAACAAATGTACGGGTATTATAACCTTGGTTTTTGCAGTAATTTTTTCGGCAACATCTGAGGGGTCTATGTTGAAGGTTCTTGGGTCAATGTCAGCGAAGACGGGTATTGCCCCTTGAAATAGCACGCAGTTACTGGAGGCTATGAAGGAGAAGGCAGAGGTAACTACCTCATCGCCGGGACCTAGCTTAAGAGCCTTAAGAGCAGCATCTAGAGCCATAGTTCCGTTTGCCACGGCAACAACGTGTTCTACACCAATGTAATCTGCAAACTCTTTCTCAAAAAGTTTTATTCTCTCCCCCTGAACCAAAACGCCAGATTCAAAAACCTTTCTTACGGCTTCTACTTCTTCCCTTCCTAAAACTGGCTTTGCGATGGGTATTGTTCGTTTCAACTCGTTTTCACCCTTCATTTTTCTTTATTCTTGAATAGTTTTCTGCCGGTATCTTGTATTTTTCGCCGCAGATAGGACAGATCATCAAAACAAACTTTTGCTTTTTTTCTTCTTCTTTAAGTTTTCTTCCGCATTTACATACAAATCCTCTAACTTCAGCTGGATTTCCATACGCCACAGCGTGCGAAGGAATGTCCTCCGTGACTACGCTGCCAGCTCCTATCAAGGCATATTCTCCTATAGTGACGCCGCACACAACAACCGATCCAGCTCCTATTGATGTTCCCTCTTTTACAAGCGTTTCCACGATTTTCCAATCCGTGCGGAAACTCCGGGGATACAGGTCGTTTGTGAAGGTGACATGGGGTCCAACGAAAACCTTGTCTTCAATCTTCACCCCTTCATATACGGTAGCCCTGTTTTCGAGTTTCGCTCCGTTTCCGATTTTCACTCCCTTGCCCACATAGACATAGTCTCCGAGCACACAGTTCCTACCTATTTCAGCGTTTTCCCTCACGTGGACAAAATGCCAGACTTTTGTACCATCCCCTATAACGACTGTTTCATCAACAACGGCTGTGGGGTTAACATAAACTTTTTTCACGAAATCACCTTTTTTATACTAAGGCCATGTTGTAAATAACGGTTTAGGACCTTGTTCGAATCGTCTCCAGATTGACTGTAATATCTAATTGTCTCTGAACTTTTGAGTTGGTTGGTTATGCATTAGAAGTGAAGGTGAATGTGAAATCCCGAGTCGCTTTGGTTTGAAGCTGACTAACAAGCTTTGAGCTTTTTCGCTTCACTTTAGTTAAACGTTGCTAGGAATCATGCTACTTGGTTTTATATCAAGTTTCCTTGAATAAAACCTTCCTTTCAGGTCTTTAACGATTTTATGCGATGTCTTTCCATCTCCGTAGGGATTTGGCAACGACTTCAACTCCATTTTGACGTTTCCATTTTTCAAGATAATCCTAGTTTGCATGAGTATTCGCTCGCTTTCAGCTCCTACCAATTTGTTGGCTCCTAGCTTAATAGTTTCTACCCATTCAGTATTATATCGCAAAGTAACGCATGGAACGTGAAGCAAGAATGCTTCCTTTTGCATTCCACCAGAATCTGTGAGAACTACTGCTGAGTTTTTCATGAGACAAAGCATGTCAAAATAGCCCAAAGGCTCCGTTAACATCACGTTAGTAGCCCGTTTCAACAGTTTTTCAAGTTTCGTGTTCCTCAATCTTTTTTTGGTTCTAGGATGAACGGGAAAAACTGTCTTAACCTCTGTTAAGTTTACGATTGCTGAAACAATTTTTTTTAGTCTCTCTGCATTGTCTACATTTTCGGGTCTATGTAGCGTAAGAACCGCATAGATTTCTCCAGCTAAGCCTAAGTCTTTAACGATGGTTGAGTTTTCTATATCTTCTTTATGTTGCAAAATGGCATCATACATAGTGTCCCCAGACAAAAGAATGCTGTTTTCTTTTACTCCCTCCTTCTTCAGATTGTTGAAAGCCTCTAACGTAGGAGCGCAGAGCATTTGCGAACAATGATCCGTCAGCATACGGTTGACTTCCTCAGGCATGCTCATGTCGTAAGATCGTAAGCCAGCCTCCACATGACACACTGGAACATGCACCTTTATCGCGGCTAGAGCCCCAGCCAAGGTGGTGTTTGCATCTCCAAAAACCATCACCACATCTGGTTTTAACTCGCAGATAATCTTTTCAGCTCGCGCCATCAACCTTCCAGTTTGAGTGGCATGCGAACCACTGCCTACGCCGAGATTATGTAAAGGGTCTGGTAAGTCAAGCTCATTGAAGAAAACCTTTGACAATTCAAAATCGTAGTGCTGACCGCTATGGATCAATTGTAACGTAACTTCTTCGTCTTCATCTAATAGGTGAAGAAGTGGGGCTGATTTTATTATCTGGGGTCTAACACCAACAATAGGCATTATTTTGATTGCGTTAACATTTCGAAGTTTCATGAATTACTATCTCCTTCAAGTTGAACCTTCACGCGCGAGTGCAGTTCTCATTAAACCCGAGAAGAATTTAAATGCTTTATTTGATCTTGTATACTTTGCAGTTTTAATTTCACAATTAATAACGTCATCGACAAATTCCTTGCTCGGATTCGGATTATGCAACATAAACTTGTTTTCAATTAGCCATTTATCTACCGTTAACAACTCTTCTCTAAATGTAGAGATTACTTTTTTCCCCAATACAACCGCTTCCCTGTTTATGGTTCCACCAGCGCTTATTACAAGAGAAGAATTTGCTATTACATTTGGTCCATCCAAGGCCTCTGCAGGAATAAAGATGCTATTGCCAAAGATTTTTTTGTAGACGACGTTTTGATCTGGCGTTCTTGGTATTAAAATTATGAAATATTCGTCTTTCAATGTTTCTATTAGCGGAATGAGAAATTCTGTTTTTTTGATATACACGGCTTTAGAAGCTTCCGGTCTCATTAGAATTATAGGTTTTTCGCTTTCTACACCTATTTCTTCTAAATATCTTTTGTTCGGTTTGAAATCCCAAAGATATACTTCTTCTTTTAGCCCCGGATACTGGATGATTTTTTCTTCTCTTGTTCCCATCTCTACATAATTCTTCTTTGGAACTATTTCAGGTATTACTACTTTATTCGCAAATCTAACGCTTGGAACGATAACATCTTTTGCCTTATCTCCATCTAAAGTCCACAAGTTATAAACTCCTGCAAAATTTGAAGCAATGCTACAATAAGGTGAACCGTGACTAATAGAAAATGATATTCGGTTTTTTTGTTTCATTACCTCTTTCCAAAGAAGGAAAGACCTAAAAAAAAGACCAAAAGCTTTCCTAAACTTACTTTTTCCATAATGTTTTCCAACAATTTTATAGTTTAATTTTTTTTGTTTTAACAACCCAATTGTTTGCTGATAAGGTCTGGCAGTAATCAAGAATTCTACTCCTTGTTTTTCTAACATTTTCATTAATGGTTCAAAAAACAGGACATGGGGGCTATTGGTGATGTCTATCCAAATTTTTTTCGACATCTTTCAACACTTTTTACAATTTTTTAGTCGTGCACAGGTTCTTCGGACCCTAAGTTTCAATTAGAAAATCAACTTCCAAATTTATGTGATTTTCTCTCGCTTAAGAAATCTGCTTCAGGAACAAGAAAAGATACGGGTAGTTTTTCATGAAGAACTTTAGTTAACACGCATGCATAGCCGGTATTACTCCCACCACCCGCAAGAATCAATATACGCCATTGCACTTTGCCTCTCCTGCGATATCTCTCGTTTAAGAGGTCATATATTTGTACTTTTCATCCTGTGAGAAATGTTTAACTTGTTAGGGATATGCACGTGCTAATACTGTGGTACAGCTGCACATTTTACTCTTCCTCTACAAAATCAGCAGGACGTTCATAGAGCATATATAGCGGAATACGTTCTACGCCAATACCCTTTTGAATCATTAGATCAACGATACTTTCACCATTGAGTAGGATTATTGGAACTGCTCCCTTTTTCAAGGATGCTTCTCTAGCCTGTGGGGTGAAGTCTGAGGTTACAAAGAAGACGCCCTGTTCAAACTCACCTTGTATGGCTCCTCTAAATTTGTCTACCTCTGGCCTCCCTATGTTTCCTTGCCACCGCTTACATTGGAACGCTACATTCATCGTTGCGAGACCTAATCGAAGTTTGCCATATCCATCGATGCCTCCGTCTGATGAAACATTGGTTACTTGGACCTCAACGAAACCGTAGACCTGAAGCAATTTCCGTGCGAATAATTCAAATTGACGTGGAGAGAGTTCATTGAGTTTATCAAGTAGTTGGGAACGGAACGACGCTTCATAATCCTCATACAACTCGACGAAGTTCACTATTGGTAATGAAGGTCCCTTTGTTTCTACACGTTCTCTACCTTTATCGGTTATAGCCCAAATTCCCCGGCTTGGACTATACATCTCGCCCTTGTCAATAAGTCTTTGTCTCACCCATTGGATGCGATTTGTCCATTTATTGCCCCCAGACGGCACAGTCTCGATTAAGTCTTCATCTTTAATCTTAGGGAATTTCTTCGTTACAAGCGGATAGATTTCCTTCGTATTTCCTTGTCCACCGAGTTCCACAAGAACCTCAAGAAGGGGAACCTCGATATCTTTCTGCTTCGGAAGCATAATTTACCACCGGTTCTCTATATTAGAAGACTAAATTGATATATTTTATCTCGTGTTGTGCAAATAGGAAGCGCTCTAACAAACGGGAGGAAATCGTGTTGGGAAAATACAATCAAACCAAATACTTGAAGAAGACTAAAGCAAGAACCGTTCATCAATGTGATATGTGTAATAGAATAATGGAACCAGGAGAGTATTACTATGCTGAAACTCAAAAAGACAAGTTTCTTCATTCCCTACATGCTAAGCATTTCTGCTCTAAATGTTATGAAAAATATGGTGATCAATTACTTTCTATAAAAAGAGAGAGAAAGCAGCGTGCACTAAACAAATCGCGTTCTTTGGAGAATTTCTTCTAAGGATTTGACTTTGTAAAGTTTTGTTGCCTGTGCGTGCATACCCCTAATAAGTTAACACTATCTTCAGTGAGAAATGTTTAAATGTTTGTGAAACACGCTTACGGATTTGGAGACCTATGTAATGTCTGAGAAACCTTCGCGTGATCTTGTTTATGAATGTGTGAAGTGCGGTGCCAAGGTTATGACCGACGAACTTGAGCTGCGCGGTGGAGGAGTGAAATGCACCTTTTGCAGTTACCGCGTCCTCAAGAAGGTAAGACCACCGGTAGTGAAACGGGTAGCCGCCAAATAGTTTCAACCGCTTTTAGTCTCTGCAGCGAATGACGAAGACTAATTGGCTAGAAAATTTCTTTCTCACCGATCTTTCGTAAAGCCTTTCCTCTAAGCTTCACCACTGGAATTGTGGCTTCTTCAGGCTCTCTTTCGATAGTTTTTCGTTTCACGGTTTCTCCACAGATGCCCCTGGGCAGTAGTCGTCTTTTTATGCATGTTGCGTAGCTGCAGTTTGCAACTTCACATTCTTCATCAGTCCATTTGCACCATACTCTGTTTCCACGGTAGAGGACAGCTTTTTTTCCGCACCGAAACAATTCGCATTTTGGGGAACAATGTTTTGGTTCAGACAACACGGGCACAACCTTAACTTTGAACAAAAATTTTATTGATTCTAGTGTCGTCAGTTAATTATGGCTTAGGCAGCGGATTTTATAAACTTTTTCTTTTTTTATTTCTCTTTTTGGGCTCTTCTAAGGCGAAGTCTTCGGTATATTAAGGCTAAAACGAATATGGCAACCATTATGCCTAGCGAAATGTATGCGATTAACTGAGTGACTTCCAGCAGGAATCCGCCGACAACCGCGAATTTTTCTAGTTTGAATGTAATCACTTTTGCATCATCCAAGTACAAGGTTCTGGTTTCACAGACCTTCCCCATTATACTCACAGATATTTGGCAGTCGCCGCCGGTGAGGTTATAAAATGAAGCTGTTCCTCCTGATTCGGTTTCTTGAGAAGATATGGTCACATTTTCTCGCTTAACCTCCACTAGAGCGTTGGAGATTAGATTCCCAAAGTAGTCTTTAACGATAACGGAAAGGTCCACGTTGAAGATTTTGCAGTGAATCTCAAACGATAATTGATCGTCAGTCAGGTCGACGACTGTTTTGTTCAGGATAATCGTGTGATCCTCGTTGTATACCCAGATTTTGTATCTTCCAAACGTCAGGTTCTCGAAAACAACACTTCCGTTTAGGGCATCTGTAGTTTTCGATTGCACAGGCTCTGCCACTCCGCTGCTCCATTCATAGACATTCACTTCAACGTTTTTGAGTGGAAGCTCCTTTGAATCCAGCACTTTAACAAACATAGTATAAGTTGGACAAATTATGTTGACCCACCGAGTAACGGTTAGATTTGCAATTTGCGTTGTATTGAACAAATTGCCATAGCGCCGAGCCTCAATGGTGTAACTAACGTTTGTGAACATGTTGCTTCTTATGGTTCCTGTGCTATTTGTTTCATACTGTAAAACCCCTGTTTTATTAGATGCTAAGGTGATGTTGATGAAGGGTAAGGGAAAACCAGCTTTATCCTTTATCGTTATTGCAAGGTAGGCAAGCTCGCATTCTAGGGGTATAATAGTACCATTTTCTAGAACATTGTAATTTATGCTACCAACTTCCACAATTTCCGCAATTCTCCAAAAAGCCTTGAAAGTATAATTGCCATGAGAAACTCGAAGGTCGATCAATCCAGTTTCGTTAGTTATTCCACTAGCCACATATGTTCCGCCAAGATAGGCTCCGACAGATACTCCGGCTAAAGGTTCGTTGTTGTACCTGTTTTGAGTTTGACAGTAAACAATGACTTCAGTAACTTTAAAGTTTTGAACGTCAGGGACGGACTTAACCTGCATTCCTGTGGCGTTGGTTAAAGCCACGGTGTAAATTCCGAGGGTAGCGTTGCTTGGAATCGTCCATGAACCGGAAACCACGCCGTCCTCGTCAGCAGCTGTTTGAATTGAATAAACAGCTTTTCCAGCAAAGGTTACACTAACATTGACGACCCAAGTAGGCTCGTATCCTGCGCCTCGGATAAGAACGCTAACCACTTCGGTTTTTGTTCTTCCATAATCTAGCCTATCAGTTAAGCCAACGGTGAAGTTTCCAGTTGCAAGGGTCTTGTTGAAGGCTACAGTGTATAAGCCAACGTAGTCTGTGTTGGCACCGAGGCTAAAGTTTACAGGATAGATTATGTTTCCTTCACCGTATCCCGTGTTTGTGGTGTTCGTGAGCTGAAGGATGTCGTTGTAGTGGACCGCGCCTGAAGGATCTGTCACGGTTATGTTTGCAGAATAAACGGTGTTTGCTTCTCCTCCGGAGACGTTCACTAATATCTCTGTTGTTTGCCCTTCTTGCAGTTGGGATGGTGGTGAAGGGGCAACAGCTTCTATATGATATTTCGTATAGAGCGTAAACGTGGTATTTACTGCATTACCTACGGTGTTGTCAATCAATTCTATGGTAACGTCCCGTCCCGAAGGAGCTCCAACGGTTTGAGGGATGACAAATGATGTAGTAACATTATATTCTGTGGCGTAGCCGGTTGTTACATTGAGCGTTTCATCCCACCTGATTGTATAACTTCCGTTAAGCGTGTCAATCGTTCCATTGACTTCCACCTCTGTTCCAACGGTTCCGCTTATCGGGCTAATACTGATTGTTAATGTTGGCGTGGCTGTTGCTTTGGGCAAGAACGTCGCTGTGAAAGTTATTACAAGCAACATCACCATGAAGGTTGTCGCGACCTTGCCCCTCTTTAGTAAATGTTCGTGCAAACGTTTTCCCTCTTTCCCTAAACTTTTCGTTACGTAAACTCGTCTTCTTAAAGATGTGAACATTTCATAGCAACGAACGTTTTAAGCTTTATCTTCTTTCAACCATTTCATGACCTTAGAAGTGTAACCATCAAGTATTTCTTTTACAAACTGGAATGATACAAGTCTAGGTGTTAGTCATGATCGACGATCTCTTGAGTTTAATTGAAAGACATGAGCGATGGCGTGGGCGGGAATGCGTCAACTTAATTCCGTCAGAAAATGTTATGAGTCCCGCAGTTCGCTCCCTTCTTTCCTCTGATTTTGGACATCGATACACCTCAAGAGAGAAATTTTACATGGGCACCCGTTTTATTGACGAAATTGAACAGCATGGGGAGGAGCTTGCCAAAAGCCTATTCGGATCTGAAACTGCAGATCTGCGTCCCCTCTCAGGTCACATAGCCGACCTCACTTTTCTCGCTTGTTTCACAAAGCCTGAAGATACTGTTGTGTGTGTTTCGCCGGATGACGGAGGATATCCGGGATTCTGGGAACAGGGGTTGTCAAGGCTATTGAAGCTTAGAATGGTTCGATTTCCCTTTTCGAACGAAAACAGGAACATCAAAGTCGAGGAGGCTATGGATTTGATTCTGCAGAAGAAACCTAAGGTGGTTATTTTCGGAGCAAGCATAATTCTGTTTCCGCATCCAACGCGGAAGGTTGCAAAGGTTGCCCATGACGTCGGTGCCCATGTTGCATATGATGGCTCTCATGTTATGGGCTTGATAGCGGGAGGAGAGTTTCAAGACCCACTTCGAGAAGGTTCTCAAGCTCTCTTCGGGTCCACTCACAAAACTTTCTTTGGCCCTCAAGGCGGAATAATTCTCGCCGACAAGGAGCATGGTGAGGCAGTTAAGAAACGAATTCATCCAGAGTTTGTGGACAATGCCCACTGGAACAGAATAGCTGCTTTGACCTTAGCCCTTGCAGAAATGAAGAGTTACGGAAAGGAATATGCTAAGCAGGTGGTTCGGAATGCGCAAGCTCTTGCTAAGGCTTTAGCTGAAGATGGCTTTCCTGTGGCGTGTCCCCAGCTTGGTTATACGCAATCTCATCAGGTTCTTCTCGATTATGGCGGTCACAAGGAAGGCGGAGTTGTAGCTAGAAAGCTTGAAAAGGCAAATATCATCGTTGACAGGGGTGTTAGACTTGGAGTTTGTGAAGTAACTCGGAGGGGAATGAAGGAGGATGAAATGCAGAGAATTGCGCTTTTCATAAAAAGGGTGATTGTCGACGATGAGGACCCGAATAGTGTTAAAGGAGACGTTACGAAATTCGTTAAAGAGTTTCAGGAAATCAAATATTGCTTCAAGTAACGTTACCTCTATGCAGTGGAGAAAGCATCGTTAGAAAAAGCTTACTAAATGCTGAAGGCATTGAGCCTCCTAGCGCAAACCAAAGCCTACCTTCATGAAAAAATTCGTCTAGTTTCTCAATAAAGCGCGCGCTTTCACTAATGATAAGAAATAAGAGAAAGATTGGTTATCTACACGTTAGGAAGCAGATTTGCTCATAAAAGACAAAATTGAGAAAGTGGATGAACTGTACGCTTCGCCTTTTGATATAGTTAGAGTTCTCCTACCTTTAATTGATGCTGAAATATCTTTTAATTATGGTGTTGCAACAGTTCTACCGAAAACAGCAGTTCTCCTACCAAGTTTTATGATCGATTTAGCTAAGGTAACTGCTACTGAAATTTGGAGGAGAATGTGGGATGGATTGGAACAAACAAAGTGTTCAAAGACCAGTGTTTTAGATGATTTTTTACTTTACGACTTTAGTATGCGACTAGAAACCCCAACCTTTTCAAGTATCGGAATAATCTCTAGGTATCCTCCGAAGAAAAGAGAGAGTAATAGAATATTATTGGCAGAAAAGATTAGAAAGCGAGAGCGCACTGCTAACCAAATTTTCAGTTACGGATTTAATAAAATGCTTCAAGTGAAAATAGGTGTAGGCATGTATTCCGATGAATGTTTCCAGAAAATCATAGCCACTAGACCTCTGATAGTTAGAGGAAGAACGTATGATGTGAAGGACCTAAGTAAAGTTATTGAAAACCTTAAATGGAGGTTTAATTTCATCAATTGGAGGCAGACTAAATTTTTAAAGGAAACACTTGCTATCGACGAAATTTTAAGCTTGGTGAAAATCCTCTCAAATCTTCGTAAGAAAGACAATTGTGTTTACGTTTCGAGAAAATCTTTGGAGAAAAAACTTGCCAAAGAGATGAACAAGAGTAAAAAAGAAGTGAAGAAGATAATAGAGAAACTATGTAACAGAAAATATACCCGATTGTATCCCACTTTCACAGATTACCTTCGAAAATTAAGGGGCGAGTCCTATGAATTAGATGAGAATCGTCTCAAAGTTTTAATAAAAATAGATAATCTAGCCGGTCCTTATACAGGTTGTAACCCCCTCCCATTCTTAGAGATTAAAGGTTTCATATTTACGTCGCTTTGGTTATTGCATCATCTAATTTTAGAAGATATATTTGAAAAAACTGAGACATTATACTTGCAGAGAGGGTATAGTTTGGATAAGTTTACAGAGAAAGTTCTTGTTGACTATGGTTTCAAGGTTACTAGGAATGTTAAATGGATTAAACTTGACCCCGTAGTCGACAAAAAATCAAGGCTTGAGATTGATGTTGTAGCATATCGAAATGAAATATTACTTCTGATTCAATGCAAAAGCTACAGAAAACAAAAACTGGAAAATAAAGAATATAGAATAAACGCGCAATCAAAATTTTGGCGGCAGATCTCAGAATTCTTATCTCAGAATTTAGATCTTCTTGAAAAATTAAAAAAACGCAATCTAGAGTTTTACAAAGAAATTAATGAAAAGGGTGTAAAAATAATATATCCTTTGCTTATAACTGAAGTCGATGATTTTGGAGTTGTGCACGAATGTAGAGTCATAAATATCCTGAAATTTCTTACGGAAATATATTACATACTAACCAGAAATATGTGGAACGATTTAATTAAGAATAAGGAAGCGATTTCTATTGAAAAGTACTTTGCAAAAAAGCAAGCGAGCGTGCAAGTATAAAAGTCTTTGATAATTCTCTAGCTCGCTTTGGTGAAAACTTGTTTCAGAAAATTCTTTAACTAGTCCTCCTTATTTTTTCATGTGTTGACTGAACAACGTTTTAACGTTGACTTGCTTTCCAGCAGCTTCGCTTGCGATATGAGTTTATCCTTTGTTGCCTGCTATTCCCTTCAACAAACTTGCAATGGTCACTTTTTGAAGTGGGGAATTATTGTTTCGCTTATGAGGTCAATGGATTTTCGTACATTAGGTCCTATAGGTGAACCTACAACGAACTGGGAGATACCGGCTTTTAGAAGTCTGTTGATCTGTTCGATACACCTGTCAGGAGTGCCGCAAACAGAGAAAGCTTTTATCATTTCAGGAGACACCGAGCCAAAGGCTTGACCAAAATCGCCCGCTTTCAAAGCCCCCCGAATCTTGTCAACCTTTTTCACATCTATTCCGTGTCTTTCCAATATCACGTTTGGACTGCCAGCAGCTATGAAGGCAACAACCGGAACCGCTGCTTGCGTGGCTTTTTCCAGATTCTTGTGCACCGAGAAAGACGTGTAGGCAGTGACATCTACGTCGGTTAACTTCTTTCCGGCTTCGCTTACTCCCTTCTTTATGCAACCCACGGCGTAGTCCACGTCTTTGGGGTGAGAGGCATTTATCAGAACTCCGTCGCCAATCTTTCCAGCGGTCTCAAGCATTTTGGGTCCTTGAGCGCCTACATAAACTGGAATCGCCCCTCTTGGTTTGAAGTTGAACCTAGTGCCCTTCGCTGAGAAAACTTGACCTTCGAAAGTAACGCTCTTTCCCTCCATCATTCTCCTAAAGATTTCAATGGTTTCCACGACTGCCGTGAGCGGTTTCTGCATTTCAATTCCTGTAGCCGCTAGAGTTGTTTTGTCTCCTGCGCCTATGCCCAGAACCACCCGTCCCGGAGCTAATTCATTTAAAGACGCAATTGACTGTGCTGTCATTACCGGGTTGACGAGATAGGGGTTGGTTACTCCTGGACCAAACACGATTTTTTTGGTGTAGATTGCCGCCTCTGCGAGGGTGACGTAAACGTTGCGGTTGTTGTAGTGATCGGTTATCCAGAGGTTGTCGAATCCTCTTTTCTCAGCTTGAATAGCATAGAATATTGTTTTCCAGTAGGCTTCGCGGGGAACAAATTCTATTCCAAACTTAACCATGCCCAACACCACCTAGATCATTCTTTTAATTGCTTTTGCAACATCTGCCAATTGCAACTCTTGTTCTAAGAACTCTATAGTTTTTTCAGATTCCAAGAGAACAGCCGCTTCAAGGATTGTTGCTAGCCCTGCTTCAGTTGTGAGGGGACCCAGTTGCCATTGGCTAAGCATTGTGTTTGCCAAGTCGCTGGGCATTTTGTTCTCTTTCTTAGCTTTTAGTATGAGGTTTAAGAGTTTGTCTAAGAGATCTTCTCGTTTTTCAACCGGAATCGTCTTAACAATTTTCTGGTAAGCCATACCAATACATCTCTCATTCAAATGTGTAGAGCATTTTATTACAAAGACTTTGTTTTTATGTCTTTAGGAAACGCATGGATGCTTGATACATTGCAACCTTTAGTTCCCAACGAAATCCTTCGCATGCTAAAGAATCAAAAATATCACTTGGTGGGAAGCCATTCGGCTGTCAAACGTTGCAGATGGCTCTACGAAGCCCTCGTCCACGATCGCGCTTGCTACAAACAGAAGTTCTATGGAATAAAAAGCCATCAATGCCTTCAGATGACCCCTGCAGTTTTCTATTGCACCCTGCGTTGTCGCTTTTGTTGGCGCGCCCAAAGCGGAGACCTTGGATTGAAATGGGAAGAAACCCAACTGCCCAACTGGGATGTTCCAGAAGACATAATCGAAGGCTGCATTAAAGAGCAACTCAGAATTTTGAGCGGATACAAAGGAAATTCTAAAGCTAATCCAGAGAAATACAAGGAGGCTTTAACGCCCAAGCATGCAGCTATAAGCCTAACAGGTGAGCCCACCCTATACTCTCATTTAGACGGTTTGATCCAAGGTTTTCATAGACGAGGCTTCACCACGTTCTTGGTCTCTAACGGAACAGTCCCAGAAGCCTTGTCTAGATTAGGCGAAGAACCCACCCAACTATACGTTTCATTATCCGCCTTTAATCAGAAAATGTTCTCACAAGTTTGTCGCCCGCACGTTCCAGAAGCTTGGAAAAAACTTAACGAAACCCTATCCTTACTACCTAGCTTCAAATGCCCCACAGTAATCAGGTTGACTTTGGCGCGGCACCTAAACCTGAAATATCCCGAACTATACGCTCGGCTGATTGAGAAGGCTAACCCAACCTATGTGGAGCCTAAAGCTTACATGCACGTGGGATTTTCGCGATTACGTTTAGGTTTCAAAAACATGCCAACCCATCGGGAGATTCAAGACTTTGCAACTCAGTTAGCCGAAGAAATGGGCTACAACATTCTCGATGAAGCACCCGAAAGCCGAGTGGTTTTGTTGAGTCGTTTGGAAAAAGCTATTAAGCTCGCCTAAAGCTTCATTTTTGGAGTATTTCTGGCTGTGAGCAAAATGTCGTTAAAATCAATTCTCGAAAAGATTCAGGAAGAATTGAGTAAAAGCGAGGAAGTTAGAGAGGAAATTAAAAAAGACATGCGCAAAGCAACCCGTTTGTCTAAGCAAGCCATACTTTTTACTCATCAAGAAAGATTTGGAGATGCAAAAAATTTGCTTAAGGAAGTAGACAAGCTTTTCGCCAAGCTCCGAGAGGTATCGAAGAATCACCCGGACTTATTTCATATTGGTTTAGTTCATGCCGCCTTCGAAGAATACAGTGAAGCCCAAACTTTACTCGTGTTAGTTGAAAAAGACGAGTTTATCGGTCCTGAAGAACTCGGTGCCCCGGTGATTTCATACGTGCTAAGTTTAGGCGACGTAGTTGGGGAACTCAGGCGTAGAGCACTCGACTCCATTCGGAAAGGAAAGGTAGACGCGGCGGAGAAATGCCTAGAACGAATGGAGCATATTTACTCTGAACTAACGGCTATGGACGACGCCTATCTCATTGTTTCAGGGCTTCGGAGAAAATGCGACGTTGCAAGGCATCTCATCGAAATTACTAGAGGAGACGTTACCATCGAGGCTCGAAGAAGCGCCCTAGAACATTCTATTCAGAAGTTAGAAGAAACGATTGGTAAGAAAAAGAAGGCTAAAAAAACTTAAGCCTAAATAAAATTGAGGTTCAAGCAGAAGTTGCCGATCAAGCTTAGCCCAAGATTTTCTACAAAAAAGGCTCATGCGATGCAGTTGCGTTTGTCTAAACAAGTTATACATGAAGATACGCTACCCGAAACCATTAACTACGTAGCTGGGGTAGACATTGCGTATACGGAAGGAACATCTATTGGCGCAGTAGCTGTCCTCGATTTCGCCTCCCTATCCCTCGCAGAATCTAAGGTAGTGCACCTAAAAACACGGTTCCCCTACATACCCACCCTTCTGTCGTTTAGAGAAATCCCTCCAGCTTACTCAGCTATAAAAAAACTGCAAACGCAGCCAGATGTTTTTCTTGTTGACGGACAAGGATTCGCCCATCCCTACCGTCTGGGATTCGCAACTCATCTAGGCTTGGCAATAGACAAACCAACTATCGGTGTCGCAAAAAGTCTATTGTGCGGTAAGGTGGAGCCAGTTTTCGAGTATGGATGGGCACCTCTTATGGATGGAGAGGAAGTTATTGGCGCCGAAGTTGTTACAAAACATGGGACAAAGCCAATTTACGTTAGCGTTGGTCATCGTGTGTCGTTAAGAAGAGCCATAGGCATCGTTAAGAACTGTACACGAACTTACAGAATACCTGAGCCTATTAGAAAAGCCCACATGTTAGCAAATGAAGAAAAAAGTAAATTCAGGCAAGCAATTTTCACCAAATAATATAAAGAGACCGTATAAACTGATTCTTAGGTTGACGGAGGAATCAGTTTGCATCCTCAACTTAAGAAACTTACCAACAAAATTAAAGACGAAAACCTTCGAGAAAAGGTTACTCAATTTCTTGAAAAACCCGTTATCGAGATTGGTGGTGAAGTCTACACGGGAATGCCGTTGGAACTTTCTCCCGCTGGCATATCCCGTCATCACAGCTATCCCGGCGGCTTTGTTGAGCATGTTGTAGCGACGACTGAGATAGCTATAAATCTATGCACCGTCATAGAACGCATCTACCATGGGAAAGTTGACAAGGACTTAGTCATCTCCGGAACTATCTTACACGACATTTTCAAGCCCCTCACCTACCAAGCAGAGGAAAACGGAACCTATAGATCGACGCCCCTAGCCGAAAGATTAGACCATCTAACCCTAATAGTTTCAGAAATGGTTCGAAGAGGCTTCTCCCTAGACCTTATCCACATAGTTTGTGCCCATCATGGCGGCGAAGCAGGTCCCATATGGCCTAGAACAATAGAAGCCCTCGTTTGCCATCTAGCGGATGTCACAGACTCGCGACTAAACGGAGAAGTGCTTAGGGCAGCAAGATACCTTTCGAGAAAAGCCACCGGAGAGGAATTAAACGTAGTCTCCTCGAAGGAAGCCTTCGAAGTAGTCCATTCCAAAGTGGTTGGAGGTTGGGACGGAGTCGAGAAAACCGTGAAAAAAATAAGGCGAAAAAGACTGAGTGCTTCTTAATTTCTTCGTCACGTTGAAATTGGTTAAGCGGTTAATTTGAGATTTAGACGTTTGCAAATAGCCTTTGCTTCTTTTATGATGCCGTCGATGACTTCTTTCACGCTGACTATTTCATGAATTCTGCCCATAGCCATTCCAAGAGAAACGACACCAGCGTCAATTTCTCCTTCCATCCATGCCTTCTTACCAAGTTCGCCGCTTATCACGGTTAGCAACTCTTCGAGGGAGGCGCCCCTCTTATCCATTTCCAGTGCCTTCTCAGCTGGTTTGTTCTTTATAACTCTCATCGGTAAGCCGAGGGATCGATCGATAAGCGTGGTGTCAGTTTCTTTCGCCTTTAACATCCACTCCTTGATTTTGGGGTGAGCAATACATTCATGGGTTGCTACGAAGCGTGTGCCCATCACCACTCCATCTGCGCCTAAAGCTAGGGCTGCGACGAAGCTTCGGGCGTCGCAGAATCCTCCTCCCGCGACTACAGGTATTTTCAAGGCGTCAGCTGTGAGGGGGACGAGTATCAGTGAAGTGACGTCGTCCATGCCTGGGTGACCAGCGCACTCGAATCCAACTATGGCTACTGCGTCTACGCCTACGCTCTCTGCTTTCTGGGCAAATCTTACCGCTGGCACTTTATGCATTATCTTTATTTTTGCTTCTTTCAGTTTAGGCAAATAGGGTTCTGGGCTTGCGCCCGAAGACTCTATTATTTCAACGCCTTCATCTATGAATAGGTTGATGTCCTCTTCGACAGGCCTCGGTCTCATCATGGGGAACAGGTTTAGGTTAACTCCGAAGGGCTTGTTTGTTAGGCTTTTTGTTTTCTGAATCTCTTCCCGCAGTTCTTCTTTAGTTTCAAAGGTTGTAGAAGCCAGTATTCCCAGTCCTCCAGCGTTTGAGACCGCTGCAACTAATTCGGCTCTTGAGAGGAGGTGCATTCCTCCAGCAATTATGGGATACTTGATGCCGAACAACTCTGTTATTCTTGTTTTGAACATTCTGTTAACCACCTTTCAGAAATGTTATGTTTTCTATTTTAAATTAATTATCTTTGCTTCCAGCGGTTTGGTGCTTAGTACAGCTATGGTTGATTTTTCGCTCAAATAGCCACAGACTTCACCAGGGTTTATCACTAGGGTTTTCCCTTTTCTGTAGGTTTTCGCTTCGTGGGTATGCCCATGCACGATTACATCATAGCTTTCCACGTCAATGATGGAACGAAGAAGTTCCGTTTCGTCGCCGTGTAGCAACGCGATTCTCAGTCCATCAACCATTAGTTCCGCGAATTTTCCGCGAATTTCAGCGCCTAGTTCCGTAAACCATTTCTTGAGCAATTCTTTGTCGCCGTCATTGTTGCCGAAGACGCCAACCAGATTCGCCTTTAAAGGTTTGAAGTGGGACACGACGAAGGGGGCAACGTAGTCTCCTGCGTGCAACACCAGTTCAACTTTTTCTTCGTTTAACCGTTTCACGGCTTTATCAAGGAGGGGCAAACGGTCATGGGTGTCAGCAATTATGCCTACTATCATTTTATCACCACAACAATACTATTTTACAATGGCTTTTATGCGTAAGCTAGTTTTCGCTGACTTTCTTTTTCTTTAGGAGCTGTTTTCCATAGTCATAACCTCTTTGAAAGGCTCTTAGGTTCAGTTTTTCCGTGCCCTTGGGAATGGTGCTGAGAATAGAGTTCCTCATGGATTTGGCGCTCACTAGACTGGTTACGGAAGTTAAAGCCCCGAGCATAACCACGTTTGCAACCAAAGTTTTTTCCAGTTCTTCAGCGATTTTCGTTGCAGGCACCCTGAAAACGCGAATATGCGAAGTGACTTTTTCTTTTGGAACCAAATCTGAATCTAGAAGAAGAGTTCCTCCCTTCTTTACGGTATCTACGTAGGAGTTGTAGGCTTCTTGCGACATTACAACCAAAACGTCTGGTTCGATGACTGTTGGGAAATCAATTTCTCCATCTGAGATTACAACTTCTGACTTGCAGGCTCCGCCCCTTGATTCGGGACCATAGGACCGTGTTTGAACAGCGTTTCTGTTCTCGTGAATAGAAGCCGCTACAGCCAACATTAACCCAGCGCTTATAATGCCTTGACCACCGAACCCCGCCAACCTGACTTCGAGCCTCACTATGCGCGCCTTCCCTTCATCTGAACCTTGGCAATCATTTCCCGAAGAAGTCTGTTATACCCAGGTTTCTCAATATCCACGAACTCGCCTACAACAATTTTTGACGGCGTTATTTCGGCTTTCACCGGGTCATAGTGATGGCGAATTTCAGAAACTCTCTTGAGCCATTTCATCATGTCTACAGCGGTTCCCATCTTATTGTATTGCCCATAAATTTCGGTGCACGGGGTTACTACCTCGATGAAAGAGAAGCCTTCTTTTTGTAAGGCTTTTTTGATGGATTCTATCAGCTTTCGAGCGTGAAAAACAGTCCATCTAGCCACGTAAACGGCTCCAGAACCTGCAGCCAAGTGAACCAAATTGAAGGGATGTTCAATGTTTCCGTAGGGGGTTGTGGGAGCCGAGGATTCTAGAGGTGTTGTAGGTCCATGCTGTCCACCAGTCATGCCGTAAGTGAAGTTGTTTGCACAAATCACCTGTATATCCATGTTTCTACGGGCGGCATGAATAAAGTGATTTCCTCCTATGGCGAAGAGGTCTCCGTCCCCGCTGATTACAACAACTTTCAGTTCAGGCTTAGCTAATTTCACTCCGGTAGCGAAGGCTATGGACCTTCCATGAGTTGTGTGGAAAGAGTCGGTGTTCGTGTATCCTGATATGCGACCTATACAGCCGATTCCGGAAACTACTACGACGTTGTTCAGATCTACGTTTAACTCGTCAAGAGCCTTTACAAAACAGTTCAGTATTATCCCGTTTCCACATCCTTTGCACCAGATGTGAGGAATCATCCCTTTTCTCAAGAAACTTTGGAGAGGATGCATCAATTTCACGCTCATCAGCGTGCCCTCCTTATAGCATCCAGAATTTCTCTCGGTCTGTGTGGCTCTTCACCAAACTTCGGCAGGAAAAAAACAGGAGTTTCCTTTGCGGCTCTCTCCACTTCCCGAACGATTTGTCCGTAATTCATTTCAGGAACCACTATGGCGTCAACTTGCTCAGCAATTTGGGAAATTTGCCAGTCTGGAAATGGCCAAAGGGTTACTAGCCGAAGGAGACCAGCTTTGATTCCCTGCGCTCTCGCTTTTCTTACAGCGCTCAAAGCTCCTCGCGACGTTATTCCATAGGCAACAACAGCTACTTGCGCATCTTCCAGCATGATCTTTTCAACTTTCACAATCTTATCTGCGTTTTTGCGTATTTTGTCACAAAGTCGTTGAACGAGTTTCTTCTGTGCATCAGCGCTTAGGGTTTGTGGACGTCCAGTTTCATCGTGTGTCAGCCCTGTTGCATAGAAGTGGTAGCCTTCTCCAAAGCATGCCATTGGTGGAACTAGGTTTTCGTCTGGACTGAAGGGGTTATATTTCTCTGGCGGAACTCTCGGTTTTCTTCTATTAACAATTCTTATGGCTTCCTTGGCGGGAATCGTGACGCGTTCCCACATGTGTGCAACGATTTCGTCGGCGAGCACAATCACGGGAGTTCGATAGGCTTCTGAGAGGTTGAAGGCTTCAATCGTTAAGTCAAACATTTCCTGCACCGAAGATGGAGCAAGGGCGATTATTTCGTAGTCGCCATGAGAACCCCATTTAGCCTGCATTACATCTTGTTGTCCAGGCATGGTTGGCTGGCCAGTGCTGGGGCCTCCCCTCATAATGTTTACGATAACGCAGGGAGTTTCCGTCATGAAGGCTAAACCTAAATTTTCAACCATGAGACTGAAGCCTGGACCCGAAGTGGCTGTCATGGATTTTACACAAGCGTAAGATGCACCTATAACTGCGGCTAAGGAAGCTAGCTCGTCTTCCATTTGTATGTAAACCCCGTTGACTTCAGGCAAACGTTTGGCAATGCGCTCAGCAATTTCCGTCGCAGGCGTTATAGGATAACCTGCAAAAAATTTGCATCCTGCAGCTATGGCACCTTCGGCGCAAGCTACGTCTCCCTGCAAAAAGTGGGTGCCAGTTAATACTTCTCTTTCCATGTCATTTCTCCTCTCTTTTGAGGTAAATGGCAAAATCTGGGCATAGGCGTTCGCAGAGACCGCAGCCAGTACAGACATCGTTTTTCTTTGCCTGAGGTGGATGAACTCCCCTTGCGTTTAGGTTCTTCGAATATTCCAATGCCTTGACAGGGCAAAATTCGATACAATAACCGCAACCTTTGCAGCGATCTTCAATAATCATAATTTTCATTTTTGCAGCTTTCTTTTCTGCATGAGAAGGAAGTGTTTTTTGTGGAATCGTCACTCTTACTCAATAATATACAATTCTCTGTCTCCGATATAAAGTTTACAAACGTAAAGGTCAAAAAAGCGAGCCACATCCCATATTATCCTCGAAATACGTATATGAAGCAACATCTCAGATGTAGAAAAGGTTGAAAACATGGAGAAAGTGAAAGTTGTTTTGTATGGTGTTGGCGCTGTAGGAAGCCGCATAGCCAAGTTTCTGCTAGAGAACGAAGGTGTAGAAATCGTGGGCGCCATCGACATCGCCGAAGACAAAGTTGGAAAAGATTTAGGTGAAATCTTAGGTCTCAACAATCAGCTGGGTATTGCAGTATCGAACAATCCGGACGACGTTTTTTCCAGAGTTAAAGCTGACATAATTGTTCATGCAACCACTTCATCCTTTAAGGAAGCATATCCACAGATAGCCAAAGCTGTAGAGCATGGGGGCAACGTAGTATCCACTTGCGAAGAGTTGGCGTACCCCTACACAGTTGAACCGGAACTAGCTCAGAAACTTGACGAATTAGCTAAGGAACATGAAGTAACCGTTTTAGGCACGGGAATAAACCCAGGCTTCCTCATGGACACCCTAGCCATCACCCTAACTGGCGTCTGCCAAAAAGTCGAGAGAATCAAAGTGACGAGAATAATAAACGCAGCGAAGCGGAGAGTTCCGTTCCAGAAAAAGATAGGCGCTGGACTCTCGGTTAAAGAGTTTAGGGATAGGATTGAAAGAAAAACCATAACAGGACACGTTGGGCTTGAGCAGTCCATATCCATGATAGCCAGCGCCCTAGGATGGGAGCTAGATGAGATAGAGGTTGATCCTGTTGACCCAGTTGTCGCCAAGGCTTCTGTAGAAAGCGAAGCGATTCGTGTAAAAACTGGTCAGGTGGCTGGTTTGAGGCAATGTTCGAGAGGTATTATGGGCAGAAGGGAAGTGATAACTCTTGACTTTCAGGCGTATATGAACGCAGAAGTGGAATACGATTCAATATCTATCGAAGGAGTGCCAGGCCTTCACATGAAAATAGCTCCATGCGTCCACGGCGAAATCGGAACCGTAGCCATTATTGTCAACTCCATCCCCAAAGTGCTCAAGGCCTCGACAGGCTTGGTTACCATGAAGGATTTACCTATCCCTTCTGCAGTGCTTAAACATATGAGGAAGTACGTACGTCAATGAAAACTGGTGATTTGCATGGTTGCATATATCGGCATTCATGAAAAAGGAAAATTTTCCCTTCTTGACTTACTGAAATCCGTAAAAGATAGACGAGACTTTCACAAAGCAGGAGCGTTGGCCATGTTCATAGGCGTAGTTCGAGGCGAAACTCCAAGCGGCGAAACCGTGAAAAAATTGGAGTTGGAAGCCTATGAGGAAAAAGCTAACGAAGTTCTTGGCAACATCTGCAAAGAGCTTCGAGAAAGGGAGGGTGTGATTGACGTTCAGATTCATCATTTTGTTGGAGAGTTTGGTGTCGGCGAAGACTTGGTTTACGTTGTGGTTGCTGGAGCCCATAGAAAGAACGTGTTTTCGGTTCTGGAGGAGGCTGTGGAACGTTACAAGAAAGAGGCTACCCTATTCAAGAAGGAATCTGTAATCGATGAAATGGGTGTCACAAAGTCATATTGGGTTAGCGAACGTGAAGCTGAAGAAGCTCGTGGAAAACCTAGGGATAGTTTCTGACCCAAATTATGAAAGCCGATATTTTTTCAGCGACTCTTATTTTTCACAGCACACTTCTTTATTGAACACCCTACAATGTTGCGGTCTAACTTTTAATCGATATATTTAAGTTGTAAGGAATCTTCAACTGTTATTCTGGAGATGAACCGAATGGTTGTCCTTGCTTATATTTTGGTTACCTTGAAGTCAGGTGCTGAAAGAGACGTATGTAAAGAAGTTTCCAGTTTCGAAGAAGTCATTCAGGCGGACGAATTATATGGTGAATACGACGCCATCGTAAAGGTGCACGTCGAGGATCTGGCACAGTTGGACAAGTTCCTGACGGACAAACTTAGGGCATTACCTGACATTTTCCTAACGACAACTATGATCGTGGCTAAAGAATATAGACATAAGTAAAACCAATCTTTTGCTCCCATTTTTGTTTTGAGGTTCCAATCTTCTTTTTCTTAGAATAAACCTTTCCGCAAGCCGAATTCGAATCGACTAGCTCCAAGGAGAGAACTTTGCATAGATTATAGAAGAATTCACCATAAATGATAAATCATGACAACTCTGAAAGATAATAAAGTGGTAGACCCCTGCATGATATGCACGTTCTTTTGCGCATATAACGAAAAAGCAATGCACACGCATACCTGCAATGTGAAGAAGCTTGTCTTGTTGGCTTTTGTGTCATCGTTCTTGTTATCGGCAACGCTTGGAAACGGCTTCATAATGCAAGCAGCCTGCGAACAAACAATCAATAGCAATTCCGCCGATGCGTTTCCGCAGGCAGGCAAATTCTATACGCTAGCCGGTCGGAATGTTTATTGGGAAATTATTGACGGAAAAAACATCACGTCCCATTACGAAGAAATCCTTAAGTGGAGTGTACAAGATGTCGTCGGCGATGTCGTGTTTGCCAATTACACATATGTGAATTTATACATTAACCCTGAAACCGGCGAGAACCACACGATAACACTTGACTTTGACCACAAGATCTCAACAAACCGAACTATATTATCGGTGTATTGGAAGTGGATGAGTTTCACTACCGCTGGGTTTTTGAAGTCAGATGAACAGCTGCTCGATGAGAACGTTGGCGAGCACACCCATGCCTGGTTCCCTAAGAACCTTTCCATCGGAGACTACATCCCTATCGGTTGGGAATTTGACACTACCTTCCTTGATGACATGCTGTACGAGGTTGTGGGTGAGGAGGTCATTCAGATTCTTGATGAGAAGCAGGACTGCTGGATAGCGCGCATGCCTCCATCGAATACGACAGATGGAGAAAGAGTGCGCACGGATATGTTCTGGGTTGACAAAGACACGGGGATTCCGCTGAAGATTTACAGTAAAGAACGATCCCTCGATGACTCCAGAGGTTTCACTGACGAGTACGTGCTCGTCCACACGAACATTAACTTGGGACCGGAATCAGCACAGCCTTCGTCGCCAACCTACACCCTGACCGTTCCCACAACTCCGGGTTTCCCAGAAGCTGGCAAATTCTACACGTGGTTTTTCCTTGACGAGGGCTGGTATATGAGCGGCGCGACAAACGTCACCTACTACTCGGAGGGACTTTTCTCATGGTGGGTGGTTAGTGTCACCGATAACGAGGCACGAGTCTATAGGATCGAGTGGTATAATCATGTCTGTGAGTGGGAAGGCGATGAGGAGCTCGAGTCCGTGGAGATTCGCTACTTCAGTTATCGTATAGGCATAACTACAAGAGAAATTCTGGACGCCACTGGCGCGGGCGTGCGCTTTAACATGACCTCTCTCACCTACGATGAGCCCTACGATCTGACTAGCGAACTTGTCGGTGACATCGGAGAGGAAACCTATTGCTGGCTACCGACAAATCTCTACTCAGGAGCCTACGTCAACATTACCTGGACTTTCGACGGATCTCGGCGACTGGACAACGCCACCTTCGCAGTTATAGACGAAGAGATCGTCAGCGCGCTCGATGACGCGCAGTCTTGTTGGGTGCTGTACCTACCATCAACCTCATCGATTGATGGAACATGGAACCATTCACAAACCTGGTACTCTGATAAGGATACCGGAATTCCCTTAAGACTCGTCTGGGAAGGCTGGGCTGTTGACGGAAGTTCAGCCTTTGAGCACAATATTCAACTTATTGACACGAACGTCGATCTTGAGCCATACACCTATTATCTTACAATTACATCTACAGAAGGGGGAACTACAAATCCCCTCTCTGGAACCTATGACTACCCAGCGGGCTCGTCGCTAAATGTAACTGCTATTCCAAATCTAGGTTACTCATTTGACTATTGGTTGCTTGACGGAGAAGAAAGGACGGAAAATCCGATAACCATAGTTATGGATACTAATCATACTTTGGAAGCTTTTTTTGTGGGTGCGCCCGCGATATGGTCATCAGACTATATGGGAAACGAGAAAAATACATTTACTCAGATGGAGACAGTATACGTGACTGTTCCATCAACCGGAAAAAATGTAACATTCTACATAGTAGCTGATCAAACTATCTGGAATGACGGTGACTCTCTAACAGACATATCCGATGGAGCTGAACATTTAACCCTAGGTCCTAGTCCTGGAATCCAAGTCGTTCCTGTATGGGAGACTTCTCTAACACCGGGAATCTACGATATTGTTGAAGACACGAATATCAATGCATTATATGATGCGGGACTTGACAGAATCGATTCCGTGGCTGAAGTCGGTTTCGCTATTGAATATGCTCCCCCAGTAGCTTCATTCACCTACTCGCCATTGGCTCCATGCACCGGCGAAACCGTGATCTTTAACGCATCAGCCAGCTATGACCCCGATGGTAATATTGCCAGTTACAAGTGGGACTTTGGTGACGGCAACATCACAACTGTGTCTCACCCGGTTATAGCCCACACCTACGTGGCGGTTGGCACCTATATGGTGAACCTAACCGTTATCGACAACGATGGACTAACGGGTACCACAATTGAATACATCGTTACGAATAATCTGGTAAGGTCAGTAGATGATTCAATTGGCGATGTTGAGGCTGGTTTTGTCGACATCGTTAGAGGTTCGGTTTTAAGTAATGGAACACATCTCACTGTAATCATCAAACTGAAGGAGCTACCGCATCAATTATATTTTGATGACCCAGAGACACCTGACAACTATCGAGAGTATGAATGGTCACTTTACATCGATGTCGATGGCGATCCTTCAACTGGCGATCCTTCCTTCGATGGAACAGAGGTCTGCATAGGCATAATGCATTTCAAATTTCCTGGAAGTCTACCTGAATACGGTACAATAGTTGACAAAACTCAGCAAAATATTTGGATCTATAACTCAACAACTGGACATTGGCTCTTTGAAGCCTATGTTACCGCAATTGAAGACTTCAGCACGAACTCTTTGATACTGGTTACACCTCTACAGCTAATCCCATGGAAAAACTCGTTGGAATCGTCCAATCTACTTTTTATAACAAGTTATTATCACGATGGGAAAGATTTAGCGTATAGCCTTATTGTGAATGATCCACCACATCAACCTCAACTATCGATTGCACCAAGCCTTGCCATAGAGGACGATGACGACTTGATCGTCACAGTAATTGGACCAACACCAGCAGACCCAGATGGAGACGAAGTCACATACACATACAGATGGCTTGTAGACGTTGGAACCGGAGAATTTCTAGACGACGAACTTGCAGGCAGGGGAAATCACACCGGAAATATGGTTCCAGCGGCAGACACCACTGTAGGCGACATCTGGAGAGTAGAAGTGACGCCACTAGACGAACATGGCGCCGTAGGTCTATCCGCCATAGCGACATGGCAACCAGTGGTTCCTGATGCCACAAAGCCTGTGGCTGATGCAGGTTCAGATCAAACAGTCAACGAAGACACGCTAGTAACTTTAGATGGGTCAAGCTCAACAGACAACGTTGGGATAACAGTCTACACATGGACTTTTACAGACGTAACCACCAAGACTTTATTCGGAGAAAAACCAACCTACACATTCAACATGCCCGGCGTCTACACAATCACCCTAAACGTTACAGACGCTGCCGGAAACTGGGCTATAGATACGGTTGTCATAACAGTTTTAGATGTCACTAAGCCTGTAGCTGACGCGGGTCCCGATCAAACCGTTACCGAAGATGCCCTAATTACCTTTAACGGCTCTCAATCTTCAGACAATGTAGACATCATAAAATACACGTGGGCATTCACCGACGTAACACCAAAAACCTTGAGTGGTAAGAATCCAACATACCTCTTCACAACCCCCGGCACCTACATCGTTACACTAACGGTGGAGGACGCGGCGGGCAACAACGCCACCCACGCGTTTTCCCTCATCGTTCTACTTGACACAGACGGAGACGGAACGCCAGATGTCACGGATCCAGACGACGACAACGATGGTATTAATGATTACGAGGACGCGTTTCCGCTTGATCCAACAGAAACAGTTGACAAAGACGGAGATGGAATAGGCAACAACGCAGACACAGACGATGATAACGACGGTGTTCTCGATATTAATGATGCTTTTCCATTAGATCCAACAGAGTCTGTGGATACTGACGGAGACGGCGTTGGAGACAACGCGGACACCGACGACGACAACGACCAGGTTCCCGACGCTCAAGACGCCTTTCCACTAGATCCTTTAGAATCCTTGGACACCGACGGGGACGGTATAGGAAACAACGCCGATACTGATGACGACGACGATGGCATACCTGACGTGTGGGAAATAGACAACGGACTTGACCCTCTTGACGCCCAAGACGCTTCCCTTGACACCGACAATGACGGATTGATCAACCTTCAAGAATATCTGCAAAACAAGGACCCTAACGTGTATGATGCTGAAGCCATACGAAAACCCCGATCCGTATACATTGTTGCCGAAGTAGCAGTAGCCGCAGCAGCCGTAACCGCAGTAACTGCCGCATTAGCGAGCCTCGGCGGTTTGGGCCAGGCCTTCAATTCGGCTATTTCAAGGCTACCCATCCCTGACAAGCTTAAAGACTTCCTAAAGCTTTATGGTGAAAAAATATTCGAAACGGTCAACAAAGCAAAATTGGAAGCCCTAGAAAAAGCGCCCTTCATTACAAAAGGAGAGCTAGTAGCTCTTGGGATTTCAGCTTTGGTTATGACCATTGTTTTTGGTTTCGTTGAAGCAAACGGTTTGCCTCGCTTTCTAGACCCATTGGTACTTGTAGTAGTAATTCCATCAACGTTGCTTTCCGTGTGCATGGTGAGTGTTGCTGGGGAGATTTCTGAGGCTTTTTGCGCGCGAACTTGCAGAGTCTATAGACAATTTAGGCTTTGGATGTATGGACTTGGAGCATTTCTCATTTCCAGCCTCCTGTTCCTGTTTCCCTTCGCGTCTCCCGGAATCACAAGATACCAAAGTGGCGAGATTTCTGACAAGACTAAGGGGCTAATCGTTCTGTCAAAGATGCTTATACTCCTGACGCTAACAATTCCATTCGCAGGTTTGTTTATGCTTGGCTTCAAGATTATAGGCGACGCTGGATTGTTGATGACCCTAATGACTGTTTGTTACTCACTTGTACCACTAAAACCCCTTGTCGGAAAAGCTGTTTTCGATTACAGAAAAGAAATTTCGTTGATAGCCTTAGTTTCGACGGGGATTCTTTTTTACAGTTGCATCGTTAACCTTCTGCCTCATGTAACATACCTAGCAGTAGGAGTAGTTTCGGTATTTCTGTCAGCAATCACACTAAATCAATTAAGAAAAACACATCTTAAATAACGAAATCAAACAAAAAAATACGTGGCGCGCACGTAAATTTCAAAAGACTCATTTTGAACCATGTAAATAATATTTATTATGAAAGAAGAGTGCTCCTTGTGCGGCGAAGTATTTTCCTACTATCAACTTAGGCGTTGTTATCGATGTGGACGACTGTATTGCCGAAACTGCATCATGTTTACTTGGAACAAAAACATGCTCAGAAACGTTCCCATATGTTTGAATTGCGCAAGTAGATTTGTTTCACCGAAGAGATTTGGAACAAAATATAGTTCTTTAAGCGAGTATTTGGTGCGAAGGGCACGATACGGTGATTTTGCTACGCTTACTTTTGCCAAGATTGAAAGTATCATTGGAGCTAACCTTCCTTCCTCAGCCTCCCAAGACACGCACTGGTGGAGTAACTCTCCTAGTCGAACTCAAGCCCAAGCATGGATGAACATAGGGTGGAGAGTACATGCCGTAAATTTGGGTGACAGAACCGTAGTTTTCAAGCGAATAGTAAGCCTTAAAAAAGAAACGCGCAAGAAACGGCGAAAACGCACTTCTACATCAGCCGTGAAAACGTTTCAACCACCTAAACCTCAACCATTTCGACGAAGAAGGCCTTCCAAAACCAGAATAGCGAAGGCTTGGGGTCGCCTCCAAAACGTGGAACGTAGAAAAATGTCTATGCGGCGGTATCGTGGCAAATTTAAGCCCCGACCAGCTTTTGAAAAGAAGCTTTACAAACCAGAAGCCAAACCAGAGAAATGAAAAGATACTGAGTTGAGCGAAAACTTATCTTTTGAAGTGAAACACTTCAACGGCGCATGGATTAATTTCAATGATGTAATCAAAGGATAGTTTGTTTTCCCAGCCGACGTTTTCGAAAAAGTTTGGAATCGGAGTTTCACCAACGAGTTTTCCGCCTTTTTCTAGTGCCTCTTGGAGCATCTTCGATATTTTCTCAAAATCTACGGCAAGCAAGCCAGGAGTGAGTAATATCAGCTTTGCCTTACCCTGAGGCTTCTCTTTTTCACCAGCCTGTACTCCAACCTTTTTTATCCTTTCGAGTTTTCTAGCTTCATCCAAATCCGCATCTGGAACCCAATACATGGTTGCACCCAGATCGCGAATAGCGAAGGCAAAGTTGGAAACGGAGGGAAAACAGGTTCCAGGGCAACCCGAAAAAACAACGATGTCACCTTTTTGGACGCCTGACTTCTTTGCGACTTCTCGAAATGCTTCAATGAATCCTACTAAACCTTCCATTTTGAGGATAACTTCTTTTTCCATTTGCCATACCGCCTATAGTAAAAAGCCATCTTTCTTTTAAGTTTTGAGAGGAAACTTGTTTTGAATAGCCAGATTTAAATATGTTGAGGCTGTCTTTGCTAGGTTAGTTAGGGGAGCTGGGTTAACCCGACATTGGGTCAAGTAAATTTTAGGTATGTTGTTTTTTACTGTTTCTTTTGTCATTTTTGTTCTCTCCGTTCTCTCATAAAGACGGGAATTCTATCTAGTAGGTAGGCTACTGCTATTGGTTTTCCATTTTCGTCAAAGAGCGGTATTGTTTTTTCTATTTTTGGCTCGTTGATTTCTTTCCACATTTTCTTTTCCGATTTCATTTTGTTTCTGCCTCCTTCTTTTTGGCTCTTTTTTTGGCTCTGTATTTGCGTTGTGCTTCTCGCCAATGTCTGCGGAGTTCTTCGCCGTGTTTGTATTTTTTGGTCATAGGACATTTCTCCTAGCTATATAGTGTCATAGGACAGTTATAAACGTATTGTCGTTTTCGTTGGACACATCAACAGTTTAATTAATGTGTGGTTTCCTTCTCGGTTTTATTTTATTTCATTTTAAGAGGTTTAAGGTGTGTTAAAGAGGTTAGTTTTTGATGTGTAGAGGGGCTGAGGATGTTTTCTTTGTCTGCTTTGTCGTCGGCTGAGTTCGTCGCCCGCTAGGAATTGCGACGAAGGAAGCCGATCTTTTTTTTACTTTGTTTTCTTCTGGAAGTTCAAAGGAAGGAGATGCGTTGGCATGTCGGTCTAGATTCTGAGCCCCCCGATTACGTTATCTTTGACTATATTGGTCTAATTTCTTTTAATGTGTCGCCTAGTGGCGCTCACGTTAATTCTTTTTCGTTAGAAACGTTAGAGTTGTGGTTGTTTTTCGTCTTTTCAAGAGGACTGGTATTGTGTGCGTTTTTTGAAGGAACGGCATTTTAGTATGCATGCATAAATCTTTATGATTCCCTCTTGCCGAGTTTTATACCCAACATCTTTGACGTTAGATACAGCTTATATGTCTTGACATAATCCACAAACTTCGAGTTCTTTTTTAGTGAATCTTTGACTTCTGAAAAATAAGTGATGTAAAGAAAAATGAAGATGTCATACACGTCTCTTAGATGTGTGGTAATTCTCTCAATTTCTTTACAGTCTACAGTTGCCGCTAATTTATCATGCGATGTTAAATCACGCATTGTCGATTCAATTTGCTTATGGGTAGGGTGAATTGCTTGGGAGATTCCTTTGTACGTCTTTGTTAGTTGTTTCCTATATGGAATTTGATATGGAATTTGAAGTTCATCAATCAAGCGCAAAGTATGATACTCTCGTTTATCTTCAACCTCTCTTAGAATAGCCAATTTGACAAAGATATTGTCTATGTGTTTATCTGGTTCTAGGAAAGAAATGTTTTCCATTTCTCGAAGCCTTGAATCTAGATAGAGTGCCTGTACTGCAGACTCGAGAAGATGACGAATATTATAAAATACACTTCTATATAATCCGTTGTACGAGAGGAACAACAAGTGACCACAACTTCTCCATGATTCAAGGAAGCACCAAGTGAGAAGCGAATTACCCCATTTCCGTCTCTGAATAAGTTTTTCATTGAAGAAGTCATTTAGCACTTCTCTTGCAAAAATTCCCATTCCGACTATAAACCTTTGAAGCTCCTTTAACTCATCACTGCATTCTTTCCTTGTTTTCTCAGCTGTTACTTGAAAGCCTCTATCCAAAGCATCTATGTTTTTGAGCATAGATTAGTGTATATTCTTAGTAAATAAATGCGTTATCTTGGGTTTTGGGGCTTAAATTCTGCTCAGGTCATTTAGATATTTTTTACAGGTCTGTTTAACTGAGGTTGTTTTTCTACCTTCTAACATGCGTGCATCATTTTCCTATGTATTTTTACCATAGGGTTTTTTATATGCATTTTTTGGTACGGAAGGCTTATATTTTGGAAGGTGGTTTTATAATATAGGTGGTGATAGCTAGAAGTGGCTTAGGTTGCCTAGAGTTTGATTTTGGTGGTTTAAGGTATTTTTTTGATTTGTTGATTTTGGTGACGACACGTAAAAAGGAACGTGGTGTAGTGCGAGGGTTGTGTAGTTCCTTAACCCTTTGATTTGGTTTGACTAGTTGGATTGTAAGTTTAAGATTGGTTTAGTTTTTTTGAGAGCTGTATTTCTAGCTCTGGGCAATCCAACTTCGGAGTTGGTTTTATGGTTAAGTCTTCTCACTATGAGGTTACTCGCCGTGCATGTGTTCTTGTTTCTATGATGTTGATGCATGAGCGTTTTTGGTATTACGTGGCTTTGTTTTCGCTAAGAAATGTTGAATGTGGGAGGAAGTGATTGTTTTTGGTTGATTTTGATAAGATGTTTAGTGTTGCTGAGTTAAAGAAGGATTCTGATGTTGAGCCTCCCGTTAAAGACGGTTTTGGTGAATTTGGCGATCTTCAGCTCGTTGGACATGGTGAGCAGACTAATCCGTATTGCGGTATGTATGCTGGTCTTAAGGGCTGTTTGAATGTTGAGAAGCACAATAAGGCTGTTTTTGATAAGAATGGTGCTTTAGTTAATTGTAGTGGTAAGATTTTTCGCCGTATTATTCGCAATTCGTGTAATCGCCCTAGCTGTCCAGTTTGTTATATTTCTTGGGCTATGCGTGAGGCTAAGAAGATAGCTTTTATTTTAGGTGAGGCTTCTAAGCAACATGGGAAAGTCGAACACATCTTGATTAGTGTTCCCGTTCAAGATTATGATTTAGATTATAAGGCTTTGCGTAGAAAGGTTATTAAAGTTGCTAAAGACCGTGGTATAATTGGCGGTTCAATAATCTGCCATGCTTTTCGTTATAATCGAATTAAGAAGTGGTATCTCTCCATACATTTCCATATATTAGGTTTCATTTTTGGTGGTTACGGAAAATGCAGATATTGCAAGCGAAAAAATAACTGTTTAGCGGGTTGCGGAGGCTTCGACGATGTGAGTTGGCGAAAGTTTCAGAAAGATAGGTATTATGTGAAGGTTCTTGATCCTCTTCATGAGCGTAGGAACGTTCGAAAAACCGCTTCTTATGAGCTTGGTCACTGCACGATTAAGAAGAATGTTAGAAACTTTCGGGCTGTAACATATTTTGGTGTTGCCTCGTATAGAAAGCTAAAGATTAGTGCTGAAGCACGAGCTAGATTTGAAGAAAGTAGGAGACAGAAGTGTGAATTATGCGGTTCTGAGCTTGTTGACATCAGATATTTGGGTTCTAAACCGTTTGTTACTGATAGGCTTAGCCCTGATTTCAAGCGAGATAGCTTTGAAAATTACTTAGAGAACGGTTCTGTTGCTTATGTTAAAAAAATAAAGCGTAAATGGAGTAGCGCAAGCTATGAAGGTTAGTAGAATCGAGGATGTTTCTGAGAGCGTTCATTATTGTTTGTTGACGGTTAAGTTTGTTAATTGTCATGGTCGGTGCAACAAGTGTTCTGTTGATTATTTAAGGTCTAGGCGATCTGCGGTTGGTGCTTGCTAATGGATCATTTTTCTAAACGTGGTGTCGAGGTATGTCCTTTCGATGGTTTACCATGTAAATATGTTAATTCTTGTGATGATGTTTTGACTTTGCGTTTTGGTTTTGTGATTGGTGAAAGTGAGCCGTGTTCTCGGGCTGTTTATAAAGTCGGTAAGAAATAGGTTTTTGTGTGTGCGAATGGAGCGAGTGAAAGCGAGCGACATGAGCAACGGTTCTGAATGACTAATTGATACAGAAAAAAAGAGAGGGTGGTTGTTGTTATTTCCTTTTTCGGAACAACATGTAACCGTTTGGTGTTGTTAGAATGTATTCAAATCCGTTTTCTATCAGTGCGGTTGCTTCTTCTTCATTGGTGGCTGTTTTACATGCATATTCATCTTTTCTAAAAGGCTGATAGTGAGTGTATCTTATTGTGGTGTCTAGTCTTTTGTGTCCTAAGATGTATTTTACTCTAAGGATGTCGCCACCAGTTTTGTAGTATTCGGTTGTTGCTTTTAGGTGTCGGAGCGTGTGGAAGTGAATTTGTTTGATTCTTGGGTTTTGGAGTTGTTTTGCTACTCTCTCTCTTTGTCTTATGAATGTGCCAGATAATGTTTTGGTTCTTGGATTGAAAACGTTGTTGTCTTTTCTTTTCGGTAGTGCGTATAGCATTCCAATTAGTCTATCGGATATTTCTAGGGTTCTGCTGTTGCCTCCTTTTTCTGGACAGTTGACTTTAACGGTTTTTGCTTTGAAGTCTATATCTATCCATTTTAAGGAGTTAGCTTCTCCTATTCTCATTCCCGTTTCGTAGAGGAGTTGTAGTAGGGTGCTTGTGTTTCCCGTTGTGCCAGCTATTAGCTGTTTGACTTCCTCGTCTTGTGGCAAAAACGGTTCTTTGTTGGGAACAACTATTTTAGGTTTCTGCCATTCAATCTTTTTATAGTCTGCGTAGGTTTTGTAGGTATCTGCGAATGTGCGTTTATGTGCTGGTGTCCATTCGGAAACTGCTAGGATAGTTTCTACTGTTTCGGGTTTGTCTAAGTTTGCTCCTTTCTTTAGGAGTCTGTTTAGGCGGTAAACTCTTGATTTGATTGTTGCCTCTGATAGTCCTTTCTTTTTCATGTGCCATGCGAAAGATAGAATAGAAGCGTTTTGTTCACGGTAGAGAGGGTTTGTTAGCTGGAGAGAGGGTTTGTTAGCTGGGTTAACCCGGCTGAGAGGACGACTAGTTAGTCGTCGACCCTTTGAACCTGATCCAGGTAATGCTGGCGGAGGGAAACAGTGTGACTGAAAGATGGGTTCCAACTAAAATACTGGCAGAAACATCTGTTGTTGTTGCTCTAAGTGTTATTTTGAAAGACGTTCTACCGCCAATCTATCATCTTCCACAAGGAGGATCAATCACCATAGCAGGCTTAGTGCCCCTAGTTTGGTTCGCTCTGAGACGCGATTTCCGCTACGGGCTTTTCGCTGGGTTTATCTATGGGTTAGTTCATATGGCGCTTGGCGGCTACGTAATCAATCCGGTTCAAGGCTTGCTCGACTATCCTTTGGCTTTTTCCTTATTAGGCTTAGCTGGACTTTTCAAGAGATACCGTTTGGTCGGCGTAGGCGTTGGTATACTTGGAAGATTTATCGCTTCTTTCTTGTCAGGCATGTTTTTCTTTACATCACTTACCCTAGAGGGGGCTATAGCCTCAGCCTTGTACAATGGAACCTACCTCATAGGCGAGTTCGTGATCAGCGCCATCGTAATTTACTTACTCATCAAAAGAAATCTGATTGAAATTTACCTGTAAACAGCAACCTTAGAAACGAGCATTTATATTCTATCCAAACCTATAGTCGAGACTCTTAGAAAAACGATAGAGGAGAGGGTTTTAGATATGTTTGATCGTTCCAAATGCGATCTTTGCGGAGAGTGCTTAATGAAGTGTCAGTATGTTGACTACGGTGAGAAGAAAGCAAAGGAGGAGATTGATAAACTTATCAGAGGCGAACCAGCTTCCATCATCAAAGAATGTATCACCTGCGTTGCCTGTAACCAATACTGTGAAAAAGGAGCTAATCCTTTCGACCTCATAAATCAGAGACAGGAAGAAACTGGACTCTTTCCGGTTAGCGATCAAGCCCTTGACATGTTTTCCGCGGCTGATGTGATGCCTACGGAAGTAATCCCCGGTCAGCATGGAAAACCGGTTATGTCCTTATGCACGGTTGGAGATTTGATTCCTGAACTTTTTGAGGGGCAACTGTTTGAAGGGATGACTTTCCTCAAGGGTGGCGACTATTTCTGTAAAATAGGCTGGATTCATGCTGGGAAAGAGAGCCCTGTCAGAGATGGTGCCAAGGCTGTTGTAGAAAAGCTTGCTGAAACAAATGCGAAGGAGATTATTTTTTACCATGATGACTGTTATGCCATGATGGCTACGAAGGTTAAGGAGTATGGAATTGATTTGCCTTTTAAACCGATTCACATCATTGAATATTTGCTTAGTTACCTTAAGGACCATAGAAACCAGATAAAAAAACTGAACATGAAAATTGCTTACCAGCAGCCCTGTGCTTCTAGGTATACCCCTTGGAAGGATGAATGGCTGGACGAACTTTTCCACCTTATTGGAGTTGAAAGAGTGGAGCGGCAATATGATCGGATTAATGCTCTTTGTTGTGGAGGAACAATTGTAGCTACAAATTATGAGAGAGCTGGTAGGATAAAGGGTATGAACATAAAGGATGCCTTGGATGCTGGAGCTGAGGCAATGGTTTTCCTTTGCCCTATTTGTTTCTTGAGTTTGAGGAGGAGGGCAAGGGAGGCAGGATTGGAAACGATTCCTATAAGTAATCTCTGTAGACTAGCTTTGGGAGAAAAGCTGTCTGCCAAAGAGACCTAGAGAGAAGAAAAGGCGTCTAGGACCGTTCACTAATTTAGTAAGGGTATCGAGAGGGCTAGACCATTTGCTAGGGAGTGGCATAAGAAGCATCCGAAAATGTTTCTCGTTTTCAGAAATATGAATCCGTTAACCAAACCCAGCAACAACACTGGAACAAGGAACAAAGGCGTACCCAACGTAACATACCTGTGATGGATGGAAACAAAAAGCAAAGCTTGCGCAAAATTCCCAACCAAACTTCTTAACGAAAAAACGCTAGTTTCCTTAGGCACAAGATACGCCAACGCGAAACCTCTGTAGGCAACCTCTTCGTAAAAGGGGTACCAAACTACATCCGTAAACAAAACATAAGAAGTGACGGTGAAGTCTTCTAGAGGCGGCAGGTAATAGACAAAGAACAGATACCAGACTAATATGATTCCAAGAGAGGAGCAGACACCGAACAATCCGGAACTGGAAATGTTCTCGACGTGAAATCCAACCCACTTCAAACCTTTTCTGTCCACTAGCTTGACATAAAGAAGGGGCAGTAAGATTAGAGGATAAAACCAGCCGTCAAGCCACAGAGCAAAAACAATAAACGCTGGAAACACGGCTTCAAGCAAACTGCGCCTTAGCTCCATTGCTGTCCTCCTTAACCGCGCTTCAGAAATTCTTCTAAGCCTTGTTGTTTCTTCCTCGTTCTTTCCACACGAATTTTTTCACCTATCCGTAGGCGCATTCCATCAAAAGCGGCTACGATAGGAACTCCAGTCTTCTTCTCGATCAGTTTAATTTCGCGGTTGGGTCCACTAAAAATCATTTTCATCCCGAAATGGGTGGCTACAACCATTTCAGGCTTAACCTTCTCCACAATTTTGATGGCGTCTTCGGGAGTCATGTGCCCCATCCAAGGATTTCCAGATGGTCTCATAACGCAAAGAATAAGAAGTCTAACACCTTCGTAGGCTTTTCCGATTCCTTCAAAATATTCTGTGTCCGATGTGTAACCTATGTCTCCAACTTCAGGAGTTTCAAACCTGAATCCAACGGTATCTTGGTCAGTGTGTTTAGTTTCTGTAGCAACGATTTTTGTGTCGTTAACGTGGAAAACAACGCCGGGCTTTACTTCTATCACTTTTTCAGGTATTTGTTGATGGTATTTGGAAATTGCGGGTCCGGTTTCTTCGTTGCCGAACAAGACGCTGCGGGGCGCAGCTACGATTCCTCTTCTTTTTAGCATTCCTCGGGTCATGGCTTCGATTAGGATTTCTGCGTTGGTGTAGTGGTCTGGGTGGCTGTGGGAAACCAATACCGCCATGATTTTTTGGGGATTTAACCCCATTTCTAATGAGTATATGAGGGCGCCGGGACCGGGGTCTAGATGCATGTTGAGGCTTTTAGATAGGAAGCGGATTCCTCCTGTTCTTCGTTTTTGGGTTATGGTGGCGAATCTTCCGCCTGCTGTTCCTAGGAAAAATAGTTCGAGTTCAGCCATGTTTTTTCACCGGGAAGAGCTTGAAATCGCTTTATTTGTCTTCTTTCAGAATATGGTGGAGAATCGTTATAAGCCATTTGAATTTGGCAAAGACGTAGAGAGAAGTTATATTATGAATTGATGTGAACATTAGAAGGTGTGAGTGTTTCGGTATGCGGATTGTGGTTCGTGTCGGCGGTTCTGTGGTGGCTTCTCCTCCCAATTCGGTTTTAATTGGCAAATATGCTGATTTGTTGAAGGATTTGAAGGAGCAGGGGCATGAGGTTGTTGCCGTCGTTGGCGGCGGCGCTTTAGCTCGCGACTTTATTAAAGTTGCAGGCGAGTTGGGTTTAGACGAAGCCAACAGAGATTGGGCTGCGATTTATGTTTCACGTTTGTTTGCCCAATTGTTTGTTATGCGTTTGGGTGAGGCTGGTTGCGGAACCGTGCCTGTTTTTTTGGATGAGGCTGTTGCTTGTTTGAAGCGTGGAAAAATCGTTGTCATGGGTGGTTTGAAGCCTGGGATGACCACGGATACGGTGGCGGCGATGATCGGTGAGAGAGTGAAGGCTGATTTGTTGGTGAAAGCCTCGGACGTAGATGGCATATTCACTGAAGACCCTAAGAAACATCCAAACGCAAAAAAGATTGATGAATTGAAGTTTAACGATTTGACACGGCTTTTTGAGGAGAACCGGCATAGGGCGGGTATTAATCAAATTCTCGATCCTGAAGCTGTTAAAATTCTTCGGAAGGGTGGAATGAAGATGGTGGTAGTTAACGGATTTAAACCTGAAAATGTTTTGTTGGCGGTGACGGGAAAGAAGGTTGGGACTGTCATCTGCTAGGTAAGGCTTAAATTTTCTATGGTATTTTGGTTAGGTGGGCGGCGGTCGCCAAGCCAGGTCAAAGTTTGAAAAGCGACTTTAGGCGAAGGACTCAAGATCCTTTCCCGTAGGGGTTCGCCGGTTCGAATCCGGCCCGCCGCACCATTATTGCACAATTTCTCCTCACCAAAAAAAGACTGTCTTTGAGAGAACTGTATGTACCGCGAGTGCGCGGAGAATGTTGAAAACTATGTTAAAAAAATATAGAGGTCTAATTACAGAGGGAAAGTTTCGGTAATTCGGTACCGAACCATATTGCCCCTATATATAGCCCCCCTCCCCCTACTCTAAACTACACACAAAGACCACAATCCTCTAGAGACTGCATGTACCGAAACTGCAACGATGAATGTTGGGAGTATTTAAAGAAAAAACTAGGGAGTCTACCTACAGAGAGAGAAAGATTAAGGGTTGCGTTCCGTCGAAAGAATGCTTGTTACTCTGATTACTCTTCAGCCTTTACGGACATCTGAGTTAAACCTCTTGAAACATACGTGGACGCAAAAAGAAAAGCCGCCGCCACCCATGTCAAGAAATAACCTATCATTGGACCACAACTCGACTCTGAACCATAGCAAACAAAGGGAGTGCCAGGAAAAGTCAAGCCAAGCCAAGAATGTAAGTACACGATGTTCATCAAGGCGCAGATTCCCGCAAAACAACTTACAACAGCCACATATTTTCTTTCACTAACCTCAGACAATCTTACGCTGACAAAAGACAACAACACTGAGACTACTGCGAAACAAAGAGAAACATAAGCCGCTAAGGAATTGAAAAAACCAGGAGCCAACTCATCTACAAGCAAGCCACCAAACGCAGACATAGAATAATATTCATCGTCTACAGAAAGGAAAAACCAAGGCGCAACCAAACCAACAACTAAAAAGATCCCCCCAACCAACATAAGCAACACATGCACGCGCTTGAATGAAAACAACAAACCAGTTCGCCTTACACAACCACAACGAAAATCATAAACATTCCGTCTAGGACGGAACAGACCTCGCCGGAATATTCAAACGCCTCTCAATCTCCCTCGCCAAAACAAAAGCATCCCCAGACCTATGATTGTCAGTCAAAACCATCTTCGGCCTACATTTCTCCACGTAATAAAGCAGTTCATTAAAATCAGAATGACCACTCAAAGCAACCCTATACTCACCCTCCCCTAATTTTTGACACGGCTTCACAAACTGCCAACCACTCGCATGGATACGTAAAGATTCCTTACCCACCTCTTTTCGCGAATGCACATGATAAAAGGCGACGCAAGGTTCACGTTGACCCAGTATCGACTGCGCCCTTTCTTCACTAAACAAAAGAAGATGCCTTCCAAGCCTCATTCCATGCCTTTCACAAACCTTTGAAATCTGAAAAACCTTTTCAGGAACGATGAAAGGCACTTTCACCTTCGCTTCATACAAAACTTGCATAATTTCCTGAAGCTTTCCGTGATAACCAAACACGCTTACGGGTCCACGCTTCAAACCTTGTTCCACCAAAGAAACGAGAATACCTTCCGCCATTATTCCGAAGGGTCTCACACGGTAAGGATTCCCATACGTAGCCTCCAAAACGAGGACATCAGCCTCAACAACTGGAGTCCTAGAAATTTTGAAGTCGCTGGTATAGAGAATCCTAGTTTTCTCTTTATCTTCCACAAGAACCTGAGCCGTGCCCAAAATATGATCCGCATAGTGCAGAGTCAGTTGCTCGTCTTCATACATGAAAGCTTCTCCATAGTCAAGAGTTTTGACATTCCCCTTCATAAGAAAACTAGGACCCTTAATAGCATCTATCAAATCCTTCGTAGCCGGAGTCATCACCACCGCTTCACATTGCTTCAAACTTTGCCGCAAACCAAGCATATGATCAGAATGAGCATGCGTAACCACCCTTATTGGCTTGTTTTCGTCGAAAGCATCACATGCAACGTGTTTTCCTAAGAGAACAGCTCCCTTCCTAGTTACAGTTGCCTTCAACAGCATGTGCAAAGCCTCAGTTTATCTCTACTTATCAAACCCATCAAAACGTCTTATATTTTTAACCGAAGGCTTTTAAGCAATTTTTTAAACGTTCATGCCTAATTCTCTTGGTTCTTCACATTTTGTGGCTGTTTTCACTCAAGATTTTTTAAAAGAAAAGAAATTTTAGCCAAGAACTGTCAGCTAGTTTTGCAGCATATCAGCTAAAATTTTCCAGAATTACTTTTCAGATTCGCCTTGTTAGGAGGCACCTAGTTTAAGCATACAGTCCACTATTTTCGGACAAACTAGACATTCTTGTGGAATAGGAGCATCCTTAGGACGATTCGCCAAATATCCCAAATGATGAGGACACTCTGAAGGACCTTTTTCTTTCTTCTCAGGTGGTTTAACCGGAGGATCTTCCTTCTTCTTTTCTTCTTTTTCATTTTGAGGTTGAGCAGAAATCACGTCCAGAATCTTTTCTAACGATGGATGCACAGGCGGACTAAGTGGAGATTCCTCTGTAATGTTTTCAGCGTCCTCATCCAGTTTGATGAAGCAGTGGGGACAAGCGTAGTACTGTTCCGCAGGTGTTGTTGACAAATTATTCAAGAGAATAGGCTCTTCAATCTTCCTATGGCATTTAGGATTCGGACAAATAAATACTCCAGATTCGTTTGGCAATTCTATCTCATCGCTAATTTTCTGACGTTAAAATCTTGACCATTTTAGGGTATATAGATTTAATGAAGGCAAAATATGTAGCATAACTCTAATAAGATTTCACAGACAAGGCCACCAACCATTTTCAAAGAATGCGCGCGCGGCTCTAATATAAGGTTTAAATCAAAGATTCCATAAAGTTCTGTTTGGCCGAAATCTACGATCATTAATTTGGGTTCAAAAACCTTTCCTTTATGGGTGAAAATAGTGGTATTACAAGTTTTCAACACCATGAGCAGGAAACTGGAAGAGTTCAAGCCTTTGAGAAAGAAACACGTAGGAATGTATGTTTGTGGACCCACGGTTTATGATTGGGCTCATCTAGGTCACGCTAGAACATACCTCGCCTTTGACATCATCGTTCGTTGGCTAGAGTTTAAAGGCTTCTCAGTTTTCTATGTTCAGAACGTCACAGATGTGGGACACCTAACCGAAGATACCGCCGAAGACAAGATTGTGAAAAGAGCGAGAGAGGCGAGAATAGAGCCTATGCAGTTGGTGGAGGTCTACATGAGAGAATACTTCAGAGATTTAGACTCACTGGGAGTGAAGCGACCTGACATTTCTCCTAGAGCAACGGGACATTTAATCGAAATGATTGAAGTCATTCAGTCTCTGATAGAGAAAAGATACGCCTACGAAGTTAACGGAAACGTGTTCTTCAACGTTTCCAAATTCGAGGACTACGGGAAACTTTCAAAGGTTAAGCCTGAAGCCATGTTAACTGGCTCCAGATTTGAAGTCCATCCAGACAAGAGGAACCCTCAAGATTTTGCTTTGTGGAAGAGGGCTGATAAAGACGCTTTGCTGAAGTGGTGGAGCCCTTGGGGTTACGGTTTTCCAGGCTGGCACATCGAATGTGCGATTATGGGTTTGAAGTATCTTGGATCTCAATTTGACATTCATGGCGGCGCCCGCGACCTAATTTTTCCCCATCACGAAAATGAGATTGCCCAGTGTGAGGCTCTGACTGGAAAGAAGCCTTTTGTCAAGTATTGGTTGCACACCGGCTTTCTCACGATTAATGGAGAGAAGATGGCTAAGTCTCTGGGAAACTACATTACGGTTAGGCAGGCTTTAAAGAAATACGACGCTGAGGCCATTAGGCTTTTTGTTTTGTCCACCCACTATCGGAGCGAGATAGATTTCACCGACAAGAAGCTTAGGGACGCTGAAACCAGCTTGGAAAGACTATACAACACTTTGGACGGTTTGGAAGAAGCTATGGAACGTTCGGTGAAAAGGAAACTAACCGAATCTGAGAATGCATTTGAGAAGAAAGCTGAAAAGCTTAGAGCCGAATTCGTAGAAGCTATGGACGAAGATTTTAACACTCCCCGAGCTCTAGCTGCATTATTTGACCTTTCTAGAGAGATAAACAGGTTTCTGGGAGAACAGAAGCAAGTGAGCACTGAGCTGCTAAAAAGGGTTTATGACGGTTTTTTGGAGTTGGGAAAGGTGCTTGGTCTGTTCCAGAAGGAGAAAGCTAAGAAGGTTAGTGAGAAACTGGTTAACGATCTGGTGACGCTTCTGGTTAAATTAAGAGAGAATCTGCGCAGTAAGGGAGAATTCGAGTTGTCGGATGAAATTAGGTCCAATCTGAGGGAATTAGGTGTTATGGTGGAGGATACTTCTGGGGGTTCCAAGTGGAAACTAGCGTAAAAGACATTTTTGATTCTGTTGTCATTCGTTTTGGCGGAGAGCTGTGGCTTAAAAAGGCTTGGACTAGAAGGTTGTATGAGCGGCGTTTAGTTAAGAACATAAAGAACGTTTTGAAGCATTATGAGGTTCCCTACAGCGAGATTGTTCGTAGACACGGTAGGCTTTTTTTGAGAACTGACTCGACGATGGAGGCAGCACGTAGGCTGGCACGAATTTTTGGTATTTCTTCTGTTTCTCCGTCGCTGGAAACATCTTCTAAGCTTGAGGACGTGATTGCCAAAAGCGTGTTCTTGGCGGGACATGTGCTGAAGGAGAGAAACAGTTTTGCTGTTAAGTGTCGACGGGTTGGTGATCAATCTTATTCCAGCGCTGACGTTTGTAGAGTGGTTGGACAGCGTATCCTTGACGAGTTTGGCGAGCATCTGGGTTTGAAAGTTAATTTGAATAGGCCAGATGTGAGGTTAGGGGTTGAAGTTAGAGATGATGAAGCCTTCGTTTACTCTGATGTAATTGATGGTGCTGGTGGCATGCCTCTTGGTACCCAATCTAAGGTGATTGGTTTGTTGAGCGGCGGAATAGATTCCGCGGTGGCATGTTGGCTGGTTATGAAGCGTGGTTGCCCTGTTGTACCTGTTTATTTTGATAACACGCCTTTCACAGATGAGACCACGACGGAGAGGGCGTTAAATGTTGCTGAGGTTCTGTTTGATTGGGCTGTTGGATTCCCTAGAAAAGTATTTGTGGTTCAGCACGGGGAAAACGTGAAGAAAATTATAGAACAAACTTCTAGAAAATTCACGTGTTTGTTCTGTAAACGCATGATGTACCGAATAGCGGAACGCTTAGCCGAAATGTTGAGAGCCGAGGGAATCGTGACTGGAGAGGCTATTGGAGAGCAAGCCAGCCAAACAATAACCAACCTAAGGGTGCTAAGTAATGCCATCAAGAAGTATCCAATTCATAGACCGCTACTAGGATTCGACAAGGCAGAAACAGAAGCAATAGCAAGAAAAATTGGAACATACGAGATTTCAAGCAGAAAGGCAAGCGGATGCACAGCAGTTCCTAGCAAACCAGCGACGAAAGCGAAGCTGAAAGAAGTGATTGCAGCGGAAGAAAAATTAGACATAAAAGAAATGGTTGAAAGATCGATCGAATCCATCAAAGTCCTGAAAGTGTAACCTTTATGCACGCAATCCAGTCTGCCAACATTGCGCGCGCTTATTAAGACTGATAGAGAATACTTCTAGCGATAGAAAATGAGCGATGCCAAACCAGTAAGATGTCAAGAGTGTGGAAAACCTTTAGGTTATGTAACCGTGTTTGCAAAAGGTTTACTGGTCTTACAGCAACCCCTTCAAAACGTGAAGCTAGTTGCTATTTGCATGGAATGTTTCCAGAAGAAAAAATAGTAGAAAGTCAACTGACATCGTTGATAAATATATCCTTTGGTTTTTCAAGACTCTTTGTTATAACCTTTAAATGATTTCTTCCCAATCTACTCGTTACGATCGAGGATCATCCTTAGCTGCTCTCTCTTAATCGTCTAACCCAGCTCTGCGTAGAAGCTCTTTGGTCTCATACAGCAGTAGCCTAGAATTGCCGCCTCGTTTGGTAACATCCTTAACGGAGATTCCGAGTTCTCCTGCCAAGATCTTGATGATGTGAGAGGTGCAGAATCCGCTTTGGCACCGTCCCATTCCAGCTCTGGTGCGGAATTTGATTCCATCCAGCGTGGTGGCTCCTCGCCGAATAGCTTCTAAGACCTCTCCTTCGGTAACACGCTCACATCTGCAAACAACATGCCCCCATGTAGGGTCACGAGCTATAAGCTCCTTCGCTCTTTCAATGGCAAGCCTGCGAACCGATTGGTCAATGGGCTTGCGAAACGGACTAAAACTATCTTTTTCGCTCATTTCCAATCCTGATTTTCTGAGAAGAGCAGCCACCGTCTGAGCCACTGCCGGAGCCGCAGTCAGACCAGGTGACCTCATCCCTGCTGCATTAACAAACCCCCTAACCTCATCGTACGACTCTAGGATGAAGTCATTGGTGTCGGTTTCAGGACGTAAGCCGCAAAAGTTTGCGATCATAATGTTCTTTTTCTCTGCTAACTTTGGCATCAATCTAAGAGCTCCGGAAAAAACTTCGTCTAGGCCCCTCGAAGTGGTTGCAGAATCGTTTTTGTCTTCAACGTCGTTGGCGTTGGGTCCGATAAGTATGTTGTCGTCGACGGTGGGCGCGACTACAATTCCCTTGCTAATTGGCGTTGGCACCGGGAAAAGAACATGCTTAACGAAGCCGTTCAACACTTTGTCAAAAACGTAGTATTCGCCTTTTCTGGGATGAATATTGAAACTGTCTATTCCGGCCATGGCAGACACTTCATCAGCCTGCAACCCTGCCGCATTGACCACGTAGCTAGTTCTAATGCGTCCTTTGTTTGTCTGAATTGATCTCAGTTCTCCCTTTTTCACCATGATGTCTGTGATCTCTGTTTCTAGGAGAATCTTTGCTCCATTTTCCATCGCGTTTTCAGCCATGGCTATTGCCAATTCGTAGGGGCTTGTGATAGCCGCTGTAGGAGCATAAAGGGCGGCGATGGCTTCTCTATTCAGGTTAGGCTCCCTTTTCAAAAGCTCTTCATGACCCTCTATTATTTCCAAGTCAGGGACCCCGTTTTTTTCGCCTCTCTCTTTAAACTCCTTGAGAACACTCATCTCCTCTTCTTTCAAAGCTACGACAAAGGACCCTATTTCTTTGAATGGTGCACCAACCTCGGGGGCGATCTTATGCCAAATGGCATTTCCTTTTGAACAAAGTTTAGCTCTTACCGTTTCAGGCTTGTCATCGTAACCCGCATGGATAATGCCGGTATTTGCCTTGGTGGGGGAACCGAAGGCCACGTCAGATTTCTTTTCAACCACGATGATTTTAAGATAATATCTTGAAAGCTCTCGGGCTATGGTTGAGCCAACTATTCCAGCTCCAATAATCACCACGTCCGCCTTCATTTTGAAACCACTTTAAGAGTTTAGTCTACATTCCTAATTCCGCTAAGTCCTTGTATACCCCGGCTTTATCTAGAGCATCGTAGATTTTCCCATGTATCTTGAAAAGTCTATCGTATACCTTTTTGTTCTCAAGCCTCGGCTCGTACCTCTCAACCATGTGAACCATTTTGTCGGTAGCTTCTTCGATGCTTTTGAAAACACCTGTCCCGACTCCGGCTAGAATTGCACATCCCAAAGCAGTTGACTCCTCCACCCTTCCCCTGAGGACAGGCAAGCCGTATACATCGGCCTGAATCTGGTTGAAGTTGGGGTTCCTCGTCGCTCCGCCTGTAACTCTCATCTCCTCTACTTGAACTCCAAGCTCTCTCATCACCTCTATATTCTTTCTAATTTCTAGGGCTATACCCTCCAAGATTGCTCTAACAAAGTCTTCTCTAGTATGGCCGACCGCTAATCCCACAACAACACCCCGGGCATAGGGGTTCCAGTGGGGCGCGCCAACACCAGTAAAGTGAGGTGTCACAAGAACTCCCTTGCTTCCCGCGGGGGATGAAGCCGCCTCCTTGTTCAACATTTCGTAGGGATCTGTTCCGACAAGTCCTCCAACAACTTTCTCAAGATGACCGAACTCGTCTCGAAACCACCTGTAGATTGTGCCTGTTGAAAAGATGCTTGCCTCTTGAACCCATTTTCTAGCGATCGCATGACAGCTGCACAAAACTCTTCTTTTTGGATCAAAGCTGGGTTTATCTAGAAAGGACAGTATGAAGGTCCCAGTTCCCGTTGTAGCCTTGATCCTACCATGCCGAACAACTCCTACACCTAGGGCACTGCACTGCTGGTCTCCGCCACCACAGACAACGGGGGTTCCTTCAGCGAAGCCTGTTTCTTCAGCAGCCTTTTTAGTAACTTCTCCAACGATCTTCCCCGAAGGATGCGGTTCAGGCATCTTTTCTTCGTCTATCTCAGTGCAATCGAGAAGGTTTTCTGACCAGTCAAACTTTCTTATGTCAAATAGTATGGTTCTCGACGCGTTGTCCCAGCCTGTGATGAATACGTCTGCTAGCTTCGCGATGATGTAGTCGTGAACCAACAGGAACTTATGGGTCTCCTTGTAGATATCGGGTTGTTGCTCTTTTATCCACATTATTTTCGAAGCTGAGAAGTAGGGGTCAACCGTTAAGCCAGTGATGTTGTATACAGTGTCTTCTCCTATGTTGTTTTTGATCCAGTTGCATTGGGAAATGGTTCTTCTGTCTTGCCATACGATGGCCTTCCGCAGGGGCTCTACGTCTTTATCGACAGGCACGATGGTCTCTCTTTGGTTTGCTACACTAATGCCTGCTATCATGTCAGAGGTTATGCCTTTCTCTGCGGCCTCTTTTAACACTGCCCTCGAAGTTTTGCATATGCGGTCCCACCACTCTGCGGCTTCTTGCTCAACCCAAGTGGGCTTCAGAAAATAGCTTGGATGCTCTAAATACTTCCATGCAGCAACCCCTCCCTCTTCATCAAATATCATCGTTCGTTCTCCGGTGGTACCGGCGTCTATAGCGGCTAAGTAAGTGCTTTCTTTCATCGACTACATCTCCACTCGATAGAACATACCTCTTTGAAAAGATACTGAGAATCAATGTTTATTTAAAAATTTTAAATGGTTTCTTTTCAATAGTTCTCTAACTATGTCTACAGTTGATATTGCTGTTGGGGTTATTCGTAAACTCGAACCTGAAGACCTAAAAATACTCCAAGCCATCGAATTCCAAATGAAACGCTATGAAAATGTGCCAGAAGATGTTATCCATAAACCAGCCAATCTTCCACCTCAAGAAATCGCTTACAGATTGCCAGACCTAATAAAAAAAGGTCTCATCCGACGCTGGCGAGGAGCCTACACCGGCTACAGCCTCACAACAGCAGGATACGATGTTCTAGCCATAAACGCTCTTGTCAAGGCTAACGTACTCGAAGCCTTCGGCAAACCACTGGGTGTAGGAAAAGAAGCGGATGTCTACGACGCTTTAACGCCAACTGGAACACAAGTAGCAGTGAAATTCCATCGTCTAGGCCGAACAAGCTTCAAACAAACTAAACGCAAACGATGCTACGTAACCCGATACACCTACACGCCAGATTGGCACCATCAATCTCAGATCGCAGCCAAAAAAGAATACAAAGCCTTGAAAATTCTCTATCCAAAAGGCGTAGCAGTTCCAAAACCCATAAAACAAAACCGTCACGTCTTAGCCATGAGCATGATAGAAGGCGCAGAACTTTACCACCACCAAGAGCTACCCAATCCACAAGCGGTTCTAAACGAAATTTTAGTCAACGTAAGAAAAGCTTACCGAGACGCCAATATAATCCACATGGACCTTAGCCCCTATAACATCATTCTTCAACCAAACCAACACATCCTCATCATAGACTGGCCCCAATACGTCACTGTAAAACACCCAAACGCCCAGCAACTCCTCAAAAGAGACATACAAAACGTTCTCACATACTTCCAACGCAAACATAATCTAAAAACTAACCTAAAAGAAGCCCTAGCCTACATCAAAGAAGATTCCGTAGCGCAAAATGAATGATGAAAACTATGTTAAAAAAATATACGGAGAGTCTAGAAAGAGAGGCTTATTTTTCTCGCGGAACATCAACACAAATATACAAAATGTTGTTTCCTCTAAGCAGAATACTCCCATAATTAGCATTCAAACGATCATTAACCCGCTCAATAGCTCCCTCCAACAAAATATTCATGTGACCATCACACTGAACCATAGTGCCTCGATATTCAACTCCGTTCTTTAAAACAATGGCTAAATAACTGTTCAACCGTTTAGTCAAGACATTCAAGGGTTTCTTACTCGGCTCCACCAGACCACCAACAACCAACACTGTAACTAACACAAGCAACATCATATAAAACTTATGAATAAAACATACAAAAAAAGTAAACGAGGATAGAAATACAGCACCACAAAACTCAAGTAGAGACAATAAGAGGCTAAACCAGAGTTATGTTGCTTGAATATTCGTTGCCCGCTGTCACCCTAGAATTTCTCTGAATTTCTTATCAACAAGTGTAGGACTCAGCTTTTCATACGCTTCGGTGCTGAGAACATCATACCAAAAGGCATCTGACACATAGCCATAAACGGGTTTGCCAACTTTTATAAGATGTGGCATCACATCTCTCATCAAATCCAATTCCCGCTTCTCCTTTTTTAATAACTCCATATCCGCGAGTGTTTCTCCCTTCAAAACAGTGATTCCCACACTCACTGGCTTTTCCAAAGTCGGCTTTTCCACAAACCCACAAATCTTTCCATCGTTATCTAGATCTGCCAGTCCCACCCTAACAGTGAAACCTGACGCCAAAGCAATTGTAGCCGAGGACTGTTTATCTCTGTGGTAACGCAACAAATCTTTGAGGTTCATATTTGTTAGAATGTCTCCATAATACACGAGTAGAGTGTCCTTCATGTTAACTGCGCCTTGCCTGTAAGCATTTAGCACGGAACCAGCCGTTCCCTTTAACAATGGATCGTCCCTTACGTAGGAGACTTTCACGTTAAACCTAGAGCCTTCCTCAAAATAATTCACGATCTGTTCTGCCTTGTAGTTGACTAGAAAAACCAAGTCTTCGATTCCATGAAATTCAAGAAGTCGAACCACGTATTCTAATAGAGGTTTCTGCTTTAACCCTACAGGCATCATAGTTTTTTGAAAATAATATGTAATCGGTCTAAGCCTTGTACCTTGTCCGCCACAAAGAATTAAACTCTTCACCCTACTCATATGAGCCCCACAAATACGAAAGATAAAGGAAGAAAATAACGGTTTTCTTTTTCCTTAATCTTCTTTTTCTTCTTCTGGTTTTTCTTCGACTTCAAATTCCTCTATTGGCTTCGGAGGTGGAGTTGTAGCCATCGTCCAGCCGATCCATGCCCCAATAGCTAAAATGGCAACGAAAGCGATGAGAACTGGAATGGCAACCAGCCAAAATTGAACACCGCTTGTCGACCCTAAGTCAAGCCATGGTTTAATTATTTGTTCATAACCGAACAGTGTAACCACATATCCTATCATGACAACCACGCAAACTAGGAAGATTACCCATCCGATAGCTTGATCCTTACTGACCATACCTATTCACCACAATGTAGCCATCTTTATTTATAACCCTATTATAAAGTTTGTTGTCTTTAGATCAAATAGTTCCAGCTTCCCATGTAGCTAGATACCTTTTTTGTTCTTCCGTAAGTTCATCAATTTCCACATTTATAGCCTTCAATTTGAGACTCGCCACAAGTTCATCTATTTCTTTAGGCACACTGTAAACTTTGGGTTCCATTTTACTTTGCTCGACTAGATACTTAACACACAAAGCTTGGTTCGCAAAGGACATGTCCATGACCTCAGACGGATGGCCCTCCGCCGCCGCGAGGTTCACGAGCCTTCCTTGGGCTAGCAGATAGATTTTTCTTCCATTTTGAAGGCTGTACTCTTCTAGGTTTGGGCGCATAGTTCTTTTCGAGGACGATATATTTTCTAAGTCAGGTATGTTGATTTCAACGTTGAAGTGACCGCTGTTTGCGATTATGGCGCCATCCTTCATTTTAAGCATATGCTCCTTCCGTATAACGCTGGTATCTCCGGTGGTTGTCACAAAAACATCACCCATCGTTGACGCCTCGCTTATGGGCATTACACTGAAACCGTCCATAACAGCTTCGAGCGCCCTTACCGGGTTTACTTCAGTGACTATAACGTGGGCGCCCATGCCCCTAGCGCGCATGGCAATTCCTCGTCCACACCATCCATAGCCGCATACGACAAAGTTTTTTCCAGCCAGTAGGAGGCTTGTGGAACGGAGAATGCCGTCTATTGTGCTTTGTCCGGTGCCGTAGCGATTGTCAAACAAATATTTTGTGTAGGCATCGTTTACGGCTATGATGGGATACTTAAGGGCTCCAGCCTTTTCCATAGCCCGCAAGCGGATAACCCCTGTGGTTGTCTCTTCGGTGCCTCCCTTCACATTTTCTAAGGCACCTCTTCTTTTACCGTGAATCGTGCCAACTAGGTCAGCGCCGTCGTCCAACGTGATTAAAGGCGCATGGTCAATCACTTTGTTGACGCACCAGTAGTATTCTTCGGTTGTTTCGCCACGCCAAGCGTAAACGTTTATCCCTTTCTCTGCTAGAAATGCCGCCACTTCATCTTGAGTTGAAAGAGGGTTAGACCCACACAAAGCAACATCGGCTCCTCCAGCTGTGAGAGCGTCTATGAGCACGGCTGTTTCCTTGGTTACGTGTAGGCACGCTCCCACCGCGACATTGGCAAGGGGTTTTTCTTTTTCAAATTGGCGTCTGATCTGATTGAGAACTGGCATGTGTTTTGATGCCCATTCAAAGAGTAAGGCTCCTTGAGGGGCCAATTTTGGATCTTTGATTTTGAAACTTGCCATCAGCATCTCCTTCTTATCTTTTTGGTAATAGATTACTTCATAATTATTTGGTTGTTGTGGTTTCTAGACGTGTTAAAAGTTTTTCTTTCGTTTTTTCTGCCATCTCCAAAACCTTATTGGCGTCTATTGTTGTAATTTCTCGATTTTCCATAACAATTTTGCCGTTAATTAAGACCGTGTCTACATCAGAGGCTCTGGCTGAGTACACGAGGTGGCTGACTTCATTAAACAGCGGACATAAATGGGGCTTCTTGAAGTCAACTATCGCCAAATCAGCACTTTTGCCAATTTCAATCGACCCTATCTGCTTATCCCACAACAGCGCCTTCGCACCTTCAATTGTCGCCATTCGCAGAACCTTTTCAGCTGGCATTAACGTTGGATCCTTGTGAACCCCCTTGTGCAAGATGGCTGTTGTCTTCATGACTCCAAACATGTCTGTATTGTTGTTTGAGCAGGGACTGTCCGTGCCTAGGGCAACTGTCACACCAGCTTTTATTAGGCTGGGCACGGGACTGATGCCGGAAGCCAATTTGAGGTTTGAGATTGGATTGTGGGAAACCTTTACCTTCCTTTCTTTTAGGATTTTGATGTCCCTTTGAGTGAGGGTCACGCAGTGGGTAGCTATAACGTCGTTGCCTAATACCCCTAAAGAATCTAGATATTCTACTACTCCACCTTGAACAGAAACGTTGTAAGCTTGTTTAACCTTTTCAGATTCATCTCGGGTTTCAGCGACGTGCATATGCCATATTATGGACGCGTTGGGTGATCCGTATTTTCCATTAAGCTCCTCCGTGATTTCTCTCAGTTCTTTCATATATTCCGGATCGACGGTGTAAGCTGCGTGGGGATCAACGCTCACTCGGATGAGCCCTTTTTCTTTGTTGTGCCAGTCTTTGGCTAATTTTCTTAAGGCTTTTTTATCTTCGTCTTTCCTCCAGGAAAAGCAGACGTGTCCGATTATGCCTCGGAGTCCCGTTTCGGCGAAGGCTTGGGCTTCGTTTCCGTCTTTTGTGTAGTGGTACATGGTGTTGACTGTTGTGGTTCCTCCCATGATTGATTCTACGGCTGTTAGGAGGGCGCCTACGTAGATGTCGCGGCCAGTCATGTGTTTTTCTAGAGGCCAGATCCAGTTCTCCAGCCATTCTTTGAGGGGGTAATCGTCTGCGTAGCCTCGGAGGAGGCTCATTGCTGCGTGTTGATGAGTGTTCACTAAGCCTGGAATCACCACTTTTCCTTTGGCGTTGATTTTTTCGTAGCCGGAATACTTTCGTCTCAGGTCAGGGCTTTTGCCAACTTTGACTATGCGGCTGTCCTCAACGACAACGGCACCGTCTCGAATGGTTCCTTGGTTGCCCATCGTCACAACCGTTCCGCCATCAATAATTAAGTCCATGTTAGAAATCCTCTGGTCTTAACCTAAGTTGTAGATGCGAAATTTAAGAACTATTCTTTGTGTGACAGAGAAACTAGAAGAAGTGTGAGTCCTGCCGTGAAAAGGATTGCTTCAAGAAATTCGTGGTGAAGGATATCTTTTAAATCGAAAAATCTTCCGGTAAAAAATAGGTGATGGAAAATGATAAGCAAGCCTGATAAGACAAGTAGGATTCCCAGCGTTCTGCTTTGTTTTTTGTTCATCTTTCGTATAGAGAAAGTTGTGAACTGTTATTTAAGACAAACAGTGTTTTTTGACGCAAAGATTTAATTTTGATGAGGTTTTAGGCAACAAAACTAACTATTTTTTTACTTCACCAAACAATTCTCTTAATAAATCAGCTTTCCAAACTTCGTGTAGCGGAAGTTGTTTGTATGGATGTTCTTTCAACAATCGAAGGACTGTTGCTTTGACTAAGTTTATGTCTGTCATTCCACCATATCTACATGCCCAATACAGAGATGAGTAGTCGTTCACTTCGCTAGTAAGCTTGCCCTGAGCTTCTTCAAATTTCTGGAAGTCTGTCCAGCAACTCGTGGGCTTCTCTACTCATCGTGCTGATAGTAATGTTGCCGACTTTCGTGGAACGACTCATTTCTTCACTTCCTTGATTTAAAGCGATTTAAACGTGCTGGAACATATGAACATCTTAGAAGTAAATCGTATAAGAATACAAAAGCATTTTTAGTTCTAAGTTGTTTAAAACTAAATAATATTCTACCCAAAGTGATTGGTAATGATCTCTCATCTAAGGATGTTTCCAGCTTTGTTTGTGAATAAAATCTTATGCTATGAGAGAGATCATCAAACACAGAAAATCTTAGATGGTCAGATACTAAATTGCTATCTATTAACCATCTATACGCACTTTGTTTTACTCTATTATAAAAAGGAGTCATAGCTAGAGGATAATCTACAAATCCAATTTCTCTAACAAAAGATGTATTGTAAATATTATTTCCGATTCCATGAAACTCTAAACCTCTATTTACATTATAGTTCTCCCAAGCTCTTGTAATAGGATTTGTAGAAAGATAAATACCTTGAGCAACGACAACATCTTTAAAACTTATAAGCTCTTGAATACGTTTCCACCAACCCTTGCATAGGATAACATCTTGTTCGACCGATACAAAATGTTTTGTTTCAACATGTTTTAGTGCTTCTTTGCAACCACCATTAATCCAACCCTCTTGATTATGATAAATATCCCATTCAAATTGAGAAGCGATTTTACAACTATTATCGGTACTATTATCATCAACAAAGATTCTTTGATTTATATCGTTACCAATTTCTCTCTCAATCCTAGGTAAAACTGTAGGTAAGAACTTCTCTCCGTTCTTAGCCCACATACACACATCAACTTTCATTATGTAAATCCGCCAAGTTCAGTTTAGCTTATTTCTTTACTTCCTTCTCGATTCCACACCTGCTGGGATACGTAATTTTATTATCTATACCATAGTTACCAATTGCTCCTCCATGAAAAAGCATAGCATCAGAATTTTCTAGCGGATGCTCAAGTTTGACACAATAACATCTTCCATCACGAAGTATCTTGTGTGGACATTTGTTACATCTTAAGTTCATTTCTTCACTTCCATTAGAACCAATATTGTTCGTGCATAATGCAGTAAGCAATGGCACAATTGTTGTGAACCTCTAAAACATCGGGTGTTGAAACTTCGTTTTTCTTTCTTCATGATTCATCAAAACGTTTATCAAAATAATAATGTAGTTACTTGGAATAAATAAAAGTTTTGCAAATTAGACACTTTCAGATAATCGACCTTTCCACAAAAACTTAACAAAAGTGAATAGTTTTTTTAAGTAATTTCATCTCTTCACTCCCCTTAAGCCATCGTAAGTGACAATCACTTCAACCACTATTCCAATTATTATTCCAGCCCAAAACGCAAAATAAAGAACCATATTACAAGAATATGTGTTTTCATTTATTCACTTCCTTAAATCCTAAGAAAGTTGTTTCTCCACTTCGTCGCTTGCCTAAAAAGAATGTATATGTTTTGTTTAGATCGATTCATTCGTGTATCCCATTTATGACAAGAACCTTTCCATTTTCGAAATAAACAGTAGTCATTGATTGTATATCTCCACCTACATCATAATCTATATGAACGACTCGACCAGAAACTTCCCAACGTTCAACTATTTGATAAGCAAGAATAAGACATGAAAGAAAGAAGGATGCTACAGCAATTACAGCAATAATAACAAACGCAAAAGTTTAATTTTGCTTTGTTTCAACTTTATTGTAGTGAAACAAGGGTGTGTCCAGTTGAGGGAACCCTTTTCCGAGTTTGTTAAAACTAAGTTAAGATCTGACACTTTACTTATTACATGTGGGCTCCCAGGAACTTGGAAAACAGAGACTTCACAGGAAATATCGAAAATCAAGGGTTATCCTATTCTTCGAACCGATTTGATTCGGCTGGAAGTTCTCAAGAATGAAGATGTCTTTGACGAGAAGGTTGCGTCGAATATGAGTAAACGGGAGCTTGTCTACAATGAGATGTTTCGCCGCGCAGAGGATCTTGCAGAGAAGGGCGAAGGCGTGATATTGGATGCTACTTTTGTCACCCAGAAGCTGCGGAGACGTGCTGCTGAGATTGCTGCGAAGTATGACATGACTTTTGTTATACTTCAGACTCGCTGTTCTGAGGATGCGTCTATTGCGAGGATTTTGAGGAGAACTAAAGAGAATTATGAGTCGAATGCTTTGACTAGGGAAGCTTATCGTAACAACAAGAAGCGGTTTGAGCCTGTTGATTTGGATGACTTGAAAAAGAGACATCCGCAGCTCGAAATAGTGCACTTAACGGTTGACACAGAGTATGATCCTCCTGAAGATTGGTACATGATTGGGATGGAAAAAAGGTAGTTGGACCTCGTTTTATCATGTTAATAGATTTGCATATTCATTCAAAAAGTTGTTCTGACGGAAACTTGACTGTTGAAGAAATTGTTAAGGAAGCTAAGGTCAGAAATATTGGGTTAATGTCGATTACAGACCACGACTCGATTGGCTGTCAAGAAAAAGCCATGGCTTTGGCAAAGAAAAATGGAATTCGTTATGTTTCTGGAGTTGAGTTGAATGTAACTTTCTCGCATTCCAGATATCACAAGGGTAAGTCAATTTCGTTAGATTTGTTGGGTTATCAATTTGACGTGAAAAATAGGGAGCTAGAGAGCAAACTTCAACATATTGCAAGATATCGTGAGGAAAGAGCTGCAAAGATATTGGATAAGATTAATGTAGAATTTGAAAAAGAAGGAATTGAAAAGTTGACGAAGAAGGATTTGAGGGAGATTCAAGCTTCTGCTGATGGGGTGCTTGGGAGACCCCACATAGCGAACTATATGGTTAGAAAGGGAACTGTTAGAACCAAACAAGAAGCTTTTGATAAGTATCTTGTGAAATGTGATGTTCCCAAGTATCCTCTTTACCCTGAAGAGGCGTGGAGGCTTGTTAGAAATGCTGGAGGAATAGTAATCTTAGCCCATCCGAACGATCCTCATGGAACCTCCCTTGTGAAGCTGACCAAGTCGCTGCACGAACAGACAGAAATAATTGAAGAGTCAATTTTGAGGTACATTGATGGCGTGGAGTGTTGGCATTCCAGAAATGACGTCCAAACAACGAACCATTACATAAGGTTTGCAAGAAAGCATGGACTAATCATGACTGGAGGAAGCGATTGTCATCAAAAGCCTATTCTCATGGGAACTGTGAAAGTTCCCGAATATGTAGCTAAGCAATTTAATTTTGAGTGAACTTTTTCGATTAAAGATTTGATTCTAAGGGAACCCGAAACAGCGTACTTTTGTCTGGTGCACATACAGGGATGTACTTCTCGTTTGTCGGCTCAAAAAATGAGTACGGATATTCCTACTTGTTGTAGAATAAACATGATGTATACTATGCAAAGGAAAAGTACGCCCTTTTTGCTTATACGTTCGCTTGTACCTACCATGTACCAAACGCTTAGTGAAGAAAGCAGAACATAGAACATAATGCTTTGAACAGCCACAACGTTCACTGGAGAAAAAGAGATCAAGGAAGATACTCCTAGTATTAGAGTGATGTTGGTTATGCAGCTTCCAAGCAGATTTCCAAGAGCCATATCAAATAGTTTTTTCTTTAATGCTTGTATTGTTGTTGCCAACTCTGGAAGAGATGTCCCAAGACCGATGATGGTTGCCCCTATAATAGAAGTAGGCAAACCTATGAACCCTGCAATGTCAACGGAACTATCTACGACGAACTTTGAAAAAACTACTATGAGCCCAACACCAACTAGGAATTTGAGACCGACAATAGCGGTGTCCATTTTATTGACATGCTCAATCAACTCATTTTTTCCATTTTTGCGAGAGAGTGTTACATTAAAGTAAACGAAGAGCACCAGTAGAACAATCCCGAGTACTGGACCCAAACTGCCCCTTTGAACAATGAACAAAGGTATAATCGAAGAAAGGAAAAGGAACTGTACAAGCTCTTTCTGAGATTGCCCCTTCACCAAAATTTCTGTTTTGCTGAAGAAAACTGCCAACCCAATGATTATTGTGAGATTTGCAATGTTAGACCCCAGAACATTGCCCACTGACAACCCTCCTTCTCCTAAAACTGCGGCAACAGTTGAAACAGAAAGCTCTGGCAAAGAAGTTGCTAAAGACAGTAAAATGAAGCCTGCAGCCATTTCAGACAGGCCAAAAACTTTGGAAAACACCAAGACATACCCTACTACTCTGTCGCTGAGCGCCGCAATCAACAGTAAAGATATTGCCAGTAGAGGTATACTATATATCAGCATATTGACGCATCATCGAGAGTTTTCTGCCTTAACTAAATTAGCTTTACGTATCTAGAAGCTAGTTTTAAGTATGCCCTCGCTTCTCTCAGTGCTATATTCTTTTCCTCACTACCTATGTTAGGATCCTTAAGTTTGAAACTGACGACTTTTCCTCGCACATAGGCTCGATAGCATTTGTAGAACGGAAGAAGTTTCGTCAACTCTTGGTCTCCAGAATATTCTACATATTTTTTGACAAAGACGTTGGATAGATCCGTTCGTTTTTTGAAGTCTAAGTCCATGGCTAAGAAGGCAACGTCAGAGGCAACATCAGAATACCTAAATCTTTCATTGAACTCTATCGCGTCAAAAATGTAAATTCGGTCAGTAACAAAGATGTTACCCGAATGAATGTCTCCGTGACAATCTCTAACTCGACCCTCCAACAACCTCCTCTCAAAAAAAGACACATTTCTCTTCATGAAATCGTCAATTCTTTCACGAATCAGTTCGAAATCCTTCAGGGATATCGTTTCGCCGACAAACTCCTGAGTCTGCTCAAAATTCTCCTCCCAATTGGTTCTTATTATCCCCAAGGAACCAAACTCGCTTATCCTCCTACTCGTTTCCGCCTTCGAATGGAAATCCGCGACGATCCTCGCTATTCTGTCAACGAGTTTGCCATCCACCTTGTTCTCTTCAACAAGCCTATTCATCATCTTTTCTTGAGGCATCCTCTTCATCTTCACAGCATACTCAACGGTTTCTCCTTCACCTTTTATCCTGATAACGTTTGATCTGTTGATTGGAACAACTTCGAGGTACATGTCTCCGCACAGTCGTCTGTTAAGCGTTAACTCTTTTTCGCAGAAGAAACGTCTCTTTTCAAGGGTTGTGAAGTCTAAGAACCCAAGGTCCACAGCCTTCTTCACCTTGTAAACAAAGTTTCTGATCAAAAAGACAAAGGATATGTGAGTCTGCATCAGCTCAATCTGACCTGGCTCTTCGTAATAAGCTTCAGGCTTCATCAGAGCTTCCACAACTTGCTTCTGAACCATCAGGTTTTACCCAACCTCGCTACTCTGGACTAAACTTCAATGAACAATATAGGAATATCCCTACGAAGAACCCAAAAACCCCAAGTCAATACATCCAAAAGATTTAAGCTCCTCAAGAAAACATTCCCATCTATAAAACTCTGAGACGGAAAAATATGAACTTCAAGCCATCTAAAATCTTGATTACCGGCGGCGCAGGATTTATTGGCAGTCACTTCGTGGACCGCTTGATGATGGACGGTCAAAAAGTAACCGTCTTTGACAACCTAAGCAACGGAAGTTTAAAGAATCTTGAACGCTGGTTGGAGAATGAACGTTTCAGGTTCATCAAAGGTGATTTAAAAAAACCAAGCGACATCGAAAAAACGGTTAAAAACATCGAACTAGTGTTTCATTTAGCAGCCAACCCAGAAGTTCGCGTTGGAGAAACTGATCCATCCATACATTTTCAAGAGAATCTCATGGCTACTTTTAATCTCCTCGAGGCTGTAAGGAAGAATTCTTCGGTGAAGACTTTTGTCTTCTTTTCCACTTCCACAGTTTACGGCGAAGCAACGATTCTTCCCACTCCCGAGGATTACGGCCCTACGATTCCTATTTCAACTTACGGCGCTTCAAAGCTTGGATGCGAAGCCCTCGCGTCCAGTTACGCCCATACTTTCGGATTACGCACCCTAATCTTGAGGGTAGCCAACGTGGTAGGTTCAAGAACAAACCACGGCGTCACCATCGACTTCATTAACAAACTGAAAACAGACCCAAAAAGACTTGAAATTCTTGGAGACGGAACCCAAAAAAAATCTTACCTCCACATTGAAGACTTCATCGACGCAACTCTCCACCTAACCAGCCGATTCTTAGATGACGAAAAGAAAGCAGACGTATATAACGTCGGTTCAGTTGACCAAATTGAAGTCAAAAAAATCGCCAAAATCGTAGCAGAAGAAATGGGTCTTCAAGACGTTAAATTTGTTTTCACGGGCGGGGTTGATGGAGGTCGCGGCTGGCTGGGAGACGTGAAAATCATGCTTCTTTCAATAGACAAGCTTAGGAAAACAGGATGGAAACCAAAATACAACAGCGAACAAGCAGTTAGGCTAGCGGTGAAAGCAATTCTAAAAGAGAAATAACACTTGCACCAAAGGAGAATTTAGAGACATAAAACATATAAACGAGCATTCTCCAGTTGAATCAGCACAACCGGACGGAATAAAATGCCAAAATGGGGATACTCAATAACCGAACTAGATCCCGACAGAACCGTGAAAGCTAGCGGACGCGAGTTGAGAATATCCCCAAAACACGCAAGAGAAGTATGTAAGACAATAAAAGGAATGAAACTTGATCAAGCCAAGGACTATCTCCAACAGGTTATTTTGAAGAAGAAACCTGTTCCCTTCCGTCGATACAAAAAGAACGTGGGCCACCGCCATGGAATAGAAAAAGCCTATGCTGGCAGATACCCAGTCAAGGCTACACAAAAAATTTTAAAGGTGCTAGAAGGCGCCGAAATAAACGCAGAATACAAGGGACTGGACGTAGAGAGACTTCGAATAATTCATGCATCAGCCTATTCAGGAATGAAGATAAAAAGATTTATTGAACGGGCTTTCGGTCGATCATCACCACGCTTCGAAACCCTTTGCCACGTAGAACTTGTTTTAGAAGAAATAGAGGGAACCTAAGTGTCTGCAGTCAAGCATTTTATAGAAGAAACAGTGAAAAAAGCAGAAATCGACGAATTTTTGCGAAACGAATTCGAAAAATCAGGATACGGAGGCGTAAGCATCACAAAAACCCCGCTTGGAACCCACATAGTAGTATACACAATGCGCCCAGGCTTGGTCATTGGAAGAGGAGGAGAAACCATAAGAGAACTCGCAAGAGTGCTTGAAGAAAAATTCGAGCTTCCTAACCCACAAATTTCTGTAGCCGAAATCGAAATTCCAGAACTCAACGCCTATGTTGTAGCATCACGAATCGCCTCAGCTTTGAAACGAGGCGTCCACTATCGAAGATCTGGATATTGGGCCTTAAACCAAATCATGGAAGCCGGAGCACTAGGTGCAGAAATCATCATAAGCGGAAAGTTACGAACGGACAGAGCTCGATACGAAAAATTTCGAGCAGGATACATGCCCAAAAGCGGAGAACCCGCAAGGAAATACATGATAAAAGCGGAGGTATCCGTCCAATTGAAACCCGGCATTTTGGGAGTAAAGGTACGGATAATGCCTCCTGAAGCAAAGTTTCCTGATCAAGTGCAGATAGTTGAAGAAGTAATAGAAGAAAAAGAAACCGAAACAGCGACCGTTGCAGATGAAAAAACAGGGGAAGCTGGAGAATAACATGCCAATCTTGAGGATAAAAGACATTCGAGCCATGTCTTCTGAGGAACGTAGGGAAAGAATAGATGAACTACGGACAGAACTAACAAGATTGAGAACAATGGTTAAAGCAGGGGGTTCTATTGATAACCCCTCTCGGGTACGAGAACTTCGTAAAACGATTGCCCGCATTCTCACCATTGAAACCGAAGAAAGACAAGCGAAGGAGAAGAAACGATGAAAGTTACGCCAGCCATAGTTCAACAAGAACTCATTGGACTCAACGCAAAGGTTATTAGAAGCTCCCATCCCGGCTACGTGGGAATTGAAGGTAAAGTGCTTGACGAAACCCGCAACACTATTCTAATACTGCATAAAAACAGGAAAAAAACCATCATTAAAAATACGACAGTTTTTAATTTTACAATGTCAGACGGAACGATCGTAGAGATAGACGGGAAAACCATCGCAGGACGACCCGAAGATCGAATCAAGAAACGGATTAGGAGACTATGGTAAGTGGCAACTCGCTCTTTGAAAAAACCGAGGAAAACATGCAACGACCGTAACTGCCCCTTCCACGGAACCCTTTCAATAAGAGGACATGCCTTGGAGGGAGTTGTCGTTAGCGCCAAGATGGATAAAACAGTCATTGTTCGACGTGACTACCTAAATTACGTGCCAAAATTCAAACGATATGAACGAAGGCACAGTCACATACCCGCCCACAACCCTCCCTGCATAAAAGTCAACGCGGGCGATCGGGTGAAGGTAGCGGAATGTCGCCCCATAAGCAAAACCGTTTCATTTGTCGTCGTTGAACAATTGGAGGAAGGACGGGGTGGCGGCAAGAGCTAAGGCACGCGCCTTCATAGCCAGGGGAGTACTCGGCCAAAAACCGAAAATTTCTAGAGGCTTGCCTGCTGGTTCCGTCGTAAAATGCACAGACAACACGGGAGCTAGAAACCTTAGAATAATTCAAGTAATGGGATACAAGGGACGATTGAGTCGAGTTCCGACAGCTTCTGTTGGAGACATGGTTGTAGTTTCGGTCAGAAAGGGAACACCCGACATGAGGAAAAAAATCTTTCACGCCATTGTAGTTCGACAGAAAAAACCATATCGCCGTGCCGAGGGAATCTGGATTCAATTCGAGGACAACGCAGCCGTAATAATGACCCCCGAGGGTGAAATGCGAGGTTCAGAGATTCGGGGACCCGTTGCGAAGGAGGCGGCTGAACGATGGCCTAGATTAGCCAGCGCAGCAAGCATAATCATATAGGCGAGAAAAGATGAAAACAACCAAACCTAGAAAACAGAGAAAAAGAATGCATCAAGCCCCTCTTAACGAACGATATAAAAGATTTTCCGCACTCCTCTCGCCAAAACTAAAAGAAAAACATAACACCAACTCGGTTCCAGTGAGAACTGGCGATACCGTCAACATTATGAGGGGAGATCGCAAGGGGTTTGAAGGAAAGGTCAGCCGAGTTGACCGAAAAAAGTATAGAATATTCGTTGAGGGAGTGACCCGGGAAAAGGTGGACGGAACCACGACACTGATTCCAATTCATTCATCAAAAGTAATGATCACCCGCCTCAATCTTGATGACAAATGGCGCAGAAAGACGCTAGAACGAAAGGGCGTAGTTGAGAAAGCCAAAATGTCCAAAAAGAAAATCGTTGAAGAAGAAAAGGCGGAAGCTCCAAAGAAAGAAGCAAAAAAGAAGAGAACACCACGCAAGACCGCTAAGAAATCTGGAGGAACATAAATTGGGAAGAAAAGGTGAAAGGAAACATTTAAAGCGAAAACCAGCGCCGAAAATATGGCCCATTCACCGAAAGGAAGCTGTTTGGACAGTTAAGCCTAAGCCTGGTCCCCATCCCCTTTCGCGTTGCATACCCTTTGCACTCATTGTCCGCGACATGCTTCAATTCGCAAAAACAGGAAAGGAAGCCAAAACGATAATTTCCCAAGGAAAAATAAAAGTTAACGGGAAGGTTCAACGGGAAGAACGTTTCCTCGTCGGTTTAATGGACGTCATCTCCATCCCTGACACTGAAAAAGTTTATCGAGTCATGCCTTATGAAAAGGGACTTTTTCTCCATCCGATCGAATCTGATGAAGCAGAGTTTAAACTCTATCGGATCGAAGACAAAAACGTTGTAAAGGGCGGGCACGTACAACTCAATTTCCATGATGGAACAAGTGTGCTAATTCAGGTGAAGGATCCTAAGAAACCCGAAGAGGATGTTTATCAAACACTAGACACGTTGAAGCTAAGTATCCCTGATCGAGAGTCCCTTGGACACATGAGGTTAACTGTAGGAAAGCCCGCAATAATTATTGGAGGCAAGAATATAGGCAAGTATGGCAAAATCACCGCTATAGAAGAAAAACCAGACCAAAAACGTAGAAATTTGCTTGTTACCATCGAGGACAAAAATGGAAACCAATTCCAAACAATTCTCAATTTCATCTTCGTCCTCGGCGACACCGAACCTTCCATATCCCTACCTGAGGTTGATTAACTTGCCTGAAGAGGAAATCCGCAAGAAATGGAACAAAAACCCTATGCTTAAACCCAGAATAGAAAAGGTAACGGTTAACATTTCCGTTGGAAGGTCTGGAGAACCTCTTGAAAAGGCGGCAACGATCCTCAAGCAACTGTCGGATCAACAGCCTTGCAAGAGAAAAGCCAAACAAACCATACGTGATTTCGGCATTAGAAAGGGAGAACCCATCGCTTGCCTTGTAACTCTTCGGAAGGAAAAAGCGAAAGATTTTCTCAAAAAGATTTTCCGTGCCGTCGACAACAAACTGTCAAAGAAGAGTTTTGATCGTTACGGCAACTTTTCCTTCGGCATCAAGGAGCACATAGAAATCCCCGGCACCAAATACGTACCTGAACTTGGCATATACGGCATGGATGTTTCAGTTGCTCTCGGCAAACTTGGATACCGCGTTAAGCGTAGATGTCGTGCCAAGTCCAAGATCGGGTCAGATCATTTACTGACAGCTGAGGAGGCGATGCTCTTTATTAAAGACGAGTTTGAAGTTGAATTAGTATAAACGCACGGTGACGTCCATGGTGAAGCAGAAGCCTAAAAAAGAGCGAAATTACGGTAAAGGTAGTCGACCCTGTAGACGATGCGGATCCTACGGTTCAGTTATCCGTCGATACGGGCTTTACGTGTGCCGCCAGTGCTTCAGGGAGATTGCTGAAGAATTAGGTTTCAGAAAATATGAGTAAAGGAGAGGTTTCAAGTTGCCAATGATGGACACTCTTGCAAATGGGTTGACGACCATAATGAATAACGAGATGCGACGCAAACGTGAATGCGTCATAAACACAGCCTCCAAACTTTTGGGGCGAGTTTTGAGAGTCATGCAGTTAAACGGTTACATCGGGGAGTTTGAATTTGTTGATGATGGGCGTTCTGGAAAATTTAGGGTGCAACTTCTTGGACGAATTAACAAATGTGGCGCCATAAAGCCTCGTATTCCTGTAAGTTCTAAAGAAATTGAAAACTGGGAGAAACGTTTCCTCCCCTCTAGGGACATAGGTGTCTTGGTGATTTCCACTTCCCAAGGAGTTGTGTCCCATCGAGAGGTCAAAGAACGAAAAATTGGTGGACGTCTCCTAGCCTTTGTCTATTAGGAGAACCAAAAATGCGAGTAATTGAAACACTGAAAACTGTTGAAATCCCTGAAGACGTGGATGTCAAGATAGATGGGAGAATCGTCACAGTAAGAGGTGAGAAAGGAGAAATAACTAGAGACTTTTCCCACACGCCCATATCAATTCAACTGGAACAAAAGACGATTACAGTTCAGGCAAATTGGCCTCGCAAAAGGGAGGCTGCCCTCGTAGGAACCGTTTGCTCCCACATTAAGAACATGATAACAGGAGTAACAAAGGGGTTCACCTACAAATTGAAAATCGTTTTCTCCCACTTCCCCATATCCGTCAAGGTTAAAGAAAAAACACTGGTGATAGAGAACTTTACCGGGGAACGAAGTCCACGAATAGCCAAGATAATGGGCGACACCAAGATTGCGATGAAGGGTGAAGACGTAATCTTACAGGGAATCAACATTGAAGACGTTAGCCAAACCGCCGCAAACATCGAAAAAACAACCAAAGTCAAAAGAAAGGACCCTCGAGTGTTTTTGGACGGCATCTACGTTTACGAGCGACACGAGGGAATGGAAGAATGAAAAGCAAGAAAAAGCCGGAGCCACTCACAAGAGAACGACCTCTAAAAAAACGTCAACTCAGTAAGCATACGAAACCGGATTTCAAGCGTCAGGAAAGCTGGCGATACAAACGAGTGAAAGAGAACTGGAAAAAACCACGCGGAATAGATAGCAAAATGCGGAAAAAAGTTAAGGGATGGCCTCCATCTCCCGAGTCAGGTTATCGCAGTCCCAAGAAAATAAGGGGGCTTCATCCATCAGGATATGCAGAAGTCCAAGTTCAAACAGTAGAGAACCTCAACGGAATAGACACCGCAAAGCAAGCCATCAGAATCGCTCGCACGGTCGGAGGTAAAAAGAGAGTTGAAATCTTAGCCTTAGCCGAGGAAAGAGGAATTCATGTATTAAATCCAAGAATAGTGAAAGAACTCGAAGAATTTAAGGAAGAAGAGGAGGAAGAGATAGAAAAGACGAAGGAGGAAAACAAATAGCCCAGATGGAGTGAAGAAGATTTGAGTCTTAGAAGTCAACGCCGTTTAGCCGCAGAAATACTCAAGGTTGGTGAAGGTCGAGTCTGGATCGATCCCGATCGAACAGAAGACATTGAAGCTGCCATTACCAGAGAAGAAATTAGAAAGTTAATCCATGAAGGAGTTATTCAATCCCTTCCAAAGAAGGGAGTTAGTCGTGCCCGAGCCAGAGTTGTAAAGGAAAAGAAAAAGAAGGGGTTAAGGAGAGGACCGGGAGGAAAAAGCGGTTCTGCTCAAGCAAAAATTTCCAAAAAGCAGGCTTGGATGAAAAAGATTAGACCCTTAAGAAAGAAATTGCGTGAATTGAAAGCCAGCCGCGCGATTACGGAAAGTGTTTATCGTCAACTTTATAATATGGCAGGAAGCGGAGTTTTTGAGTCGGCGGCTGATTTAGAACGCTACATTAGAACCCGTGGTTTAGGGAGAAGACGGTAATGGCAACTGGTCCAAGCTATCGAGTTCCTTTCCGAAGACGGAGGGAGGGAAAAACAGATTATCGATCACGAAAGGCTCTCGTTTTATCTAGGCTACCTCGCTTAGTAGTTCGACACACTTTGAAGCATATAATCGTTCAGATCATCAAAGCCGAGACCACTGGTGATCAGATTGTTGTTTCAGCTAATTCTCGTGAATTGGCGAAAACCTATGGTTGGCAAGGTAATTGTAGAAACGTTCCAGCTGCTTATTTAACTGGACTCTTGTGTGGTTTTAAGGCAATCGTTCATGATGTAAAAAATACTGTTTTAGACATAGGTTTGCATTCTCCCTCCAAAGGAGCACGAGTTTTTGCCGCTCTAAAAGGAGTCCTTGACGCTGGCGTTACAGTTCCCCACAGTGAAAACATGCTTCCAGACGAAACTAGAATAAGCGGAAAACATATTGCTGACTACGGAAGTCAACTGTCTTCAAATCCAGAAGCCTATAAACAAAAGTTTTCAAAGCATCTTTCAAGAGGCCTACAGCCAGAGCAACTTTCAGAACATTTTTCTTTGATAAAGGAAAAGATTACATCCTCATTTGAGAAAAAGGAGAAGAAAGAAACATGAGTTCTAGCGACGAAAAAATTGAAGGTTGGAAGCCCCGTACAAGACTGGGAAAAATGATTCTTGAGGGCCAAATTTCCTCCATGGAAGAAGTGTTCATGGAAGGATTGAAAATACGCGAGCCCGAAATAGTGAGCGTTCTCCTTCCGGACCTACAAGAAGAAGTTATCAACATAAGCTTGGTACAGAAGCAAACAGACGCTGGAGAAAAGTCTCGTTTCAGAGCCATCGTGGTCGTGGGAAACCGCGATGGTTATGTTGGTTTTGGCTCAGGAAAGGCTCAGCAAGTGCGCACTGCCATCCAGAAAGCGGCCATAGACGCGCGTCTCAATATTACCCCTGTCCGTCGAGGTTGTGGAAGCTGGGAATGCGGATGTGGAAAACCGCATTCTTTACCCTTTCAAGTTCGAGGCAGATGCGGTGGAGTTGAAATCTTGCTAATTCCGGGACCTCGAGGCTTGGGTATTGTTGCAAGCGAGTCGGCTAAGATTATCCTTGGATTGGCTGGTGTTAATGATTGCTGGACAAGAAGCTATGGCTCCACAAGAACCATTCCCTCCTTTGCTTACGCAATCTTTGATGCTCTTCGAAAAACCTACAGCCTAGTCACACCAAAGGACTGGGTGAGATGAGATGGGAAAAAAACAGAAATGTTTGGTGACCGTTCGGGTTCGCGGTGAAAGTGACATTTCCCAAGAAATCAAAGATACGCTTAACATGCTTCGTCTAACCCGAAATTGCCACGCCACATTGATTGATGACCGCCCCGCCTACACCGGAATGTTGCATAAAGTGCGGAACTGCGTGACTTGGGGCGAGATCTCTAAAGAAAACGTAGCGCTTCTTTTGAAGAAAAGGGGAAGACTCGTCGGTGATAAAAAATTGACGGACGAGTATGCCCAAGAATTGGGCTACAAATCATTGGACGAGTTAGCTGAAGCGGCATATAAGGTGGAAGTTGAGTACAGTTGTCTCCCCAAGGTAAAGCCGGTATTCCGCCTTCACCCACCGAAAAAAGGTTTCAAGGGAAAGGTGAAGAGAAGCTATGCTGCTGGTGGGGTCACTGGATACCGAGGAGAAGCCATTAACGACCTCATAAAACGAATGGTGTAGTTGGCTCCAGCGATACCTTTTATAGTCACTTTCTCATGCACAGTTTCTGTTGAGGGACGGAGTTCTATTGAGCGAACGTTGGTGGAGAAGGAGAAGGAAAAAACGTCCGTGGTTCAACGATTTCTTTGACGAGTTTGACAGACTTGAGGGAATGACAGATGAAATTATGCGGAAAGCTTTTGAAACGGCTTCTGAGAGAGCGAAAGTTCATCGACCTTACGTTTACGGTTTTTCCATGTCCGTTGGACCTAATGGAAAGCCAGTGATTCGGGAGTTTGGGAATGTCCAACCAAGCCGGAGAGGACCCAAAATCCGGACGGAACGGGAACCGTTAGTTGATATTATCGAAGAGGATAAGGCTGTAGTTATTGTAGCTGAACTTCCAGGCGTAGAGAAAGATGACATTAACCTCCACACAACTGAGGACCACCTAACGTTTTCTGTGAATACACCTAACCGGAAATATCATAAGGAATTACCGCTTCCAGCTAGAGTGGACCCCAAATCAGCGTATGCTTCATACAAAAATGGAGTACTGGAAGTAAGACTGAAAAAACTAGAAACGGCAGTTAAGGGTGAAAGAATATCAGTGAAATAATTTGAGGTTTGAAATATGCCCCACAAACTCAGGAAAGTTAGGAAAAAACGAGGTTCCAGAACCCATGGATATGGTCAAATAGGTCAACATAGGTGTGGTGGGTCCAAAGGTAGAAAAAAAGCCGGGCTTCACAAGCAAGGATGGACGTATGCAATAAAATATGAACCCAATTACTTCGAAAAGAAGGGATTTACATCTAAAAAAGCCATTGGCAGAAAAACTAATCTCATCAATGTGGGAGAACTGGATGAACTAGCTGATAAACTCGTAGCAGAGAAAAAACTTGAAAGAAAACAAAAGAAAATTTTCTTAGACTTGGACAAACTTGGATACGACAAGCTTTTGGGAATGGGCAAAATATTTAGACCTATGCTTGTTAAGGTGGCAGCCCACTCAGAGGCAGCAGCCAAAAAAATAGAAGAAGCAGGCGGACAAATCCTCAAAGAAAAATAAAGGATGATTTTTATTGTTTCTTTCTTTTCTTAACGTAGACCACTGCTGCAGCAGCTACGGCTAACAGTATTGTTAGTCCGATGTATGGAGCTAACAACGCAGGTTTGTTTACTGGAATGAAGATGCCTCCTACTGTGTGTTCGAATTTAATTGTTATGCCCAAACAGGATGGGTCAGACGTATTGACGTAGGTGGGGTCAGACCATCCTACAGCGGGCGCAACAACAGTCAAGCATATGGTCACGGGTCCGATTATGTTGTAGTGGTGTTTTGCAGTCCAACTGAAGTTTCCGCCCTTGTATACTTTACTTGTGGTGTCTCCCCAGTCCCAATGTAACTCGGTGATGGTGGTGTAGCTGTCTCCGTCAATGCCACCAATTGAAGCTGAAGCGTCGAATGTGATGTTGTTACACACGTAGTATGGTGCAGGGTCAGTAATGACGAAGAAGGCCATTGGTTTTACAGGAGTCATCGGTAGAGCTACGTAGTGGAACCTACATTGCCCGGTAATGTTAAATGGTCTCCTTAGGTGGTCGTCGACTTTGTACCAACCTGTCTTGTGTGTAGCCTCTATGTATGTGAGGTTGATGTACGTGTCAACGGGAGATGTAACCGAGGGGATTGTGCCTACAAACTGGAACCTTAGGGTTGCTGCCCATCCCCATGCAGGGGCGATAAAGGTTTTTGCGCTTCCAAAGTCGGGATCTAATTGACCGTAAGTCCACTGACGCAATATACCCGTTGTGTGGTTCAATTCAGCGTAATCTGGACCAAACCAGCTCTTAGTTGAGTCGAATGTGGCGTCGCCTTTAAAAATGGTGGTTAGATTTAGGATCGATGGGTCCCACTCTACGCTGAACACAACGCTGTATATTCGTGTGACGTTGATCAGCTCTACCCTTACATCGAAGTTTGGAAATGATGCAGGTTCTAAGCCTAATGTCCAGTCTACACTCTGGTCAAGGTCAACTGCATCGAATAGGTCAAACGTTCCCTCAGCAGAACCTATTTCAGCGGTAGCGTTTTCAACCCCCCTTTTCCGTAGTTCGGCGCGAGGTACATAAACATGTCCATCGCGTCTACGAAACTGTTGTTGTCGAAGTCGCATCTAGAATCATAGTTGGGGTCTCCGAAGTGGCTTCCATAGGCCGGCGAAAAATACGTGAATACATCATCAGAATCCACGTCTTCGTCATTGTCCACATCGCCCACAATATTAGAACTTAATACAGGCAAAGTCAAGGCAGAAATCACAATAGTCGATAGCAACACTATAACCAACATGTCAGACAGTTTCTTTCTCAACTCTTTGTCTCTCCTCTCTTTCAGCACACTACATCGGTGTCAAAAATGAATTTAAAACTTTGGGAAAAATCTTATATTAAATCAAATTAAGATTATTGTGGATTATTGAGTATCTTAAAATGCATCCAGATAGAAAATGATACACGCATTCTTCGAGTGAATGTTGAGAGTGTGACAAAACGTATCAAATGATGTTTTTGCGCTCACACACCACTCTTAGTCTACCACTTGAGCTTCGTATTGTTCTTTAATAGTTTGGGCTGTGCGTTTAATGAATCTACCTGACCGTTCCATGTAAGCCTCTACAGCCTCATTGCCCCACAAATCCACACGCTTAGCCAAGGCTTTGATATAATCTACTTTTCGCTTTAGCCACAATGTAAAATTTTATTAAGACCTCTCCTTTGATTCTAAGACTGGTGGATTACTTACCATGGCCGGTAGATTCCTTTCGATATTCGGACCTTTCTCAAGATTCATGCCAGAAGTAAGCCCACCTGCCCGAAGAGTAGGCTTCAACGAAAAAATCTTCTGGACAGCCATGGCCCTTGTAATATACCTAGTCATGAGCGAAGTACCCCTCTACAAAGTTGGAGGCGGAGGATGGGAACTCACCTATCTCCGAGTAATCTTCGCTTCAAACAGAGGCACCCTCATGGAACTGGGAATAGGCCCCATCGTAACAGCCGGCCTCATCCTCCAATTACTCGCCGGATCAGGCATGATAGCTTGTGACTTTTCCAATCCAGACGACCGAGCTCTCTTCACCACAGCCAGCAAAGTTTTCTCCATAATCATGACTGGAGTTCAAGCCTCCGCATATCTTATCGGCGGAGTGTATGGTTCCCTAGACCCCGGTACATCCGCCATAATCTTCCTTCAACTCTTGATCGCCGGCCTAGTGGTTATGCTCTTAGACGAAATGATACAGAAAGGCTGGGGAATTGGAAGCGGAATCAGCCTTTTCATCCTAGCTGGCGTAGCCCAACGCGTTTTGTGGGATAGCTTGGCTCCAACGCCTCCCATGGGGGATGGAAAAAGCTCTGGAGCTTTCATTGCATTCTTTCAGACACTCATGAATCGTGAGCCGTTGATAAACGCCTTTGTCAGACTGGACAGCGAAGGCAGCGTGTTGAACCTGCCTACCATGTTAGGTTTTTTCACAACGCTAGCCGTTTTCATCATAGTAATATACGTTGAAGGAGTTAGAGTTGAACTTCCCGTTTCCTACGCTAGATACCGAGGATTTCGAGGTAAATATCCCATCAAACTTCTATACGTTTCTAACCTGCCTGTCATCTTTGCTTCCGCCCTTTTTGCAAACGTATACTTCTTCTCCCAACTTCTTTGGAGCAGATTTAACCCGAATAACACAAACTTTTGGCTTAATCTCCTCGGTACATATAGCGTAGGAGAAGGAGGTCAACCTCAACCCGTAGGCGGCCTCGTCTATTACGTGATTTCACCCAGAAATATTTCAAGTGTTGCAAGCGATCCTGCAAGGGCGCTGATATTTGCAGGCATCATGATTGCATTTTGCATAGTCTTTTCACTCACATGGCTCGAAGTGGGAGGCTTAGGTCCCAGAACCGTTGCGAAACAGCTGGTCGACGCCGGGATGCAGATTCCAGGATTTCGAAGGTCTGGCAGATCCATAGAAGTGATTCTTAAGCGTTATATTCCCGTAGTTACAATACTCGGAGGGGCAATAGTAGGATTAATCGCCTCGGTCGCGGACTTCTTTGGAGTGTTCGGAACGGGAATGGGCATCTTGCTGTCAGTTGGAATTTTATATCAATATTATCAACTCCTCATGCAGGAGCGTGTTGCCGAAATGTATCCAGCCTTTCGTCGCGTATTAGGAGGATAAGAAAAATGGGCAGAGTTATCGTCGCCACCGGAATCCCTGGAACAGGCAAAACAACCGTTTGTAACGAAGCACTGAAACTTGCTGAACAAACTGGAAAAAGAATTCAGGTGGTAAACTACGGATCAATAATGGTCGAACTGTCTCGCAAGCGTGGAAAATCCCTTCACAGAGATCAATTGAGAAGGTCTGGGCTGACTTTTCAACGCAATCTTCAGGCAGAGGCGGCTAAAACCATTTCCAAAAAGACTGACAAAGTTGAGGGAGACCTCATCGTCGACACCCATATGTCGATAAAAACTGCGAACGGATACTTGGCGGGTTTACCGTTCCACGTCTTGCAACTTCTAGATCCAGATATGTTCATTTTAGTTGAAGCAGAACCTAATGAAGTGCTTTCCCGTAGGCTTAAAGATAAAAGTCGGAAAAGAGACAAAGTTTTAGAAGATGAAATAATGGAGGAGATTCTCTTTTCAAGGCTCATGGCTGCTGCTTGTGCAGTTTTAACTGGTGCGTCTGTGAAAATAGTCAAAAATCCAGCTGGAAAACAGGCTGAAGCCGCTGAAGAGGTTCTAAAGTTGTTGGTGTAGTGATAACATGAGTTCCTATTTAGCACAACCTCCTTACGCAACAATCATAATTCTATTAGTTTCCTTGACTATGTCCTTCATCTCATCTCTAATCAACAAGCGCTTCGTCCCTAAGGAACACCGTGAAAACCTCAAAGCTTTACAACGTCAGGTCGCTGCCTTAAAGAAGGAGAAAGACGATAATCGTAAAAAGGCCAAAAGCACCGGCGACAAAAAGCTGCTTAAGAAAGTTCGGAAACAAGAAAAACAACTTCTGCAACTTCAATCTAAAATGGCTTCGCTGTCGCTCCGGCAGATGAAAGTACTCCCAATCACTATGGCAGCATTTTTTCTAGTCTGGTTGTTACTAACTGGAAATATTCTTGGCTTGAAGTTATTCGAGAGCCCTTTTATTGGCACGGGACCCGTTGCCTATCTCCCGTGGATTAGCGGGGCAATAGGACTAAATCTTTTTTATTGGTATCTCGTCTGCTCTTTCCTGTTTGGAACCCTCTTCTCACGTATCTTCGGCTTAACGGGGGCAACCGAATAGATGCCCAGACCCTCCCTAAGGACACGAAGCAAGAAACGCCGCCGCGTCAAATCCTCTGGAGGACGCGTTGAGACACATTATGGAAAGGAGAAAACTGGTGCTTCACGCTGTGCCCGGTGTGGTCGAGCTCTATCCGGGCTTCCACGCTCAGACCCATCGAAACTTCACAAACTTCCTGCAAGTCAAAGAAGAGTTGAACGTATGTATGGCGGTCATTTATGCCACAGTTGCCTCCAAGACTTGCTGAAACAAGCAGTAAGGAACATTTAACACCACTCGAAAGGGCGGGTTCAGTTAAACTATGAAAAACGGTTGTGAAAAGCAGAAGGAAAAAGTCGTAATATGCGTGTGCGGGATGACTGGTTGCGGAAAGAGCACGGTGGCGAGAAGGCTAGCCGAAAAATACGGATTTGAATATTTTTCTGGCGGAAACGCTTTGAAAGCCTTAGCCCTTGAAGCTGGATATAAACCTGCTGAAACAGGCTGGTGGGAAACTGTTGAGGGAATGAATTTTCTTCAACAGAGAATGGATGATCCCACGTTTGACAAGAAGGTTGATGAAAAGCTGTTGGAGTTGGCGAAGCAGGGGAATGTTATCTTCGATAGTTGGACTATGCCTTGGCTGTTGAAGGAAGGATTTAAAGTTTGGTTGGAAGCTTCTCCTCGTGTTAGGGCTAGAAGGGTTGCGGGGAGAGATGGTATTGGGGTTGAAAAGGCGTTGAAGGTTTTGAAAGAAAAGGATAAGAGAACTCAGGCAATCTATAAGGGTCTCTACGGGTTTGATTTGGGAAACGATTTTTCACCTTTCAATTTGATCCTTGACACGGATGAGTTGGATGTTAACGAAGTTTTTCGTGCAGTTTGTTTGGTTGTTGACCGCCTCGTGTTTGGAAAGTTTTAGTCTATCCGTTGCCATCTATTTGGACCGAAATAAAAATAGAATTTTGAAAAAGAGTAGGGGGAGGGGGCTAGCAAAAACGCTGTGGGTTCCAAATACGCTCAACTGTACAACATAGTCTCGTGGCGCCGGGGGTTAGGTCTAAACATACGTTTAAATTTAACACGAGACCGTTTTAATAGAAGTAGTGATGCTATTAAGTTCGAGGGTTCAAATCCAGTTCCCCGCGCATTTTGCCTAAGAAAGGCAAAGACTTTATATCGAATATTCTTCTGCCTCTGTGAAAATATTGCTTGAATAGACCACAAAAGTCACTCCAACGATAATTCAGATCCAAAGGGGCTATCAAGTCTGTTGAAAGAATGAAGAATAAAAAGAATAGGAAAACGTAGAAAATCAGAGAAAACTAATAAGCACCCATCACTAACATGAGCGATATTCGACAACATGCGAAGGAGATTTTTATGGGAAACAAAGAGCTTTATTATAAGGAGCGCGATATGTTAAGGGAAGAGTTGCATGATCTAAAGAACTGCCAAGTTACATTTCTCACTTTTTCAATAACAGCTACTGCCTTACTTTTGGGTTTAATCGAAAAATTGTCTCCAACTGATTCTCAGGCTCTCTTTTATCTTATTCCTCTTATCATTCTGCTCCCATCGTGGTGTATCTTCTTTGAGAAAGCCACCACAATCAGTCGTATTGTTGGATACAATAGAGTTCTGGAGAGATTGATTCTCAATGATAAATTGTCTGTTGAGAATTTTGCAGGATGGGAGAATACTCTTGCAGAAGTTAGGAATAGAGGAAATGATTATGAGATAAAAACTAAGCGAAAAGTAGTGAACCTTTGGGGCGAACTAGGTGTTAAGAACCAACTTAGTTTTATTTCTAAAATCTTTGGTATTCGACCATCTTATCATCGTTACTGGGCACTCATATATAATATATTTTGTTGGTTATCAGGGTTATGCTTGGCATGGAGCTTGATACTGGGTTTAGATTATTTAAAAATGCATCCGCTAATATTGTTAGCTTATATTATCCCAATCGCAGTTACTACATATATTTCTTGGGGTAATATGAAGATAGCATATGAACTGATAGATGGAAAACACTCTTACAAGGCCAATGAACATCTCCTGAAGAACATCATTGGCGTTGAATAGCCCATCCCCACATCTAGTCTAAGCCTTTTCTTAGAGCTTATTTTGGCTAGAAAAACCTGATTTAAGTGTTAGCGAGTGAGATGAAATAAAAAACTGCATAAATGAAACAGGATTTAGCAGGTCTTTTGTCAAAATGAACAAAGAATGAGTTTTGGCGCCGGGGGTGGGATTTGAACCCACGCGACCCATAAGGGTCACAGGCTGACTATCAAGGGACTCCAGGCGTGAGCTTCCTTTAGGCGAATCTGCTCCCTACCGGATTCCCCGCACTTCGTGCCCTAGGAGACCCCGGCACAACCAATTAAATAACAGCCACCCATTTTTTAGCTTTTTTGAGTTGTCTTAATAATTTAAAGACTACCGCGCCACATTTTAGGATAGACGCCACGGGGCATCAAAACTCGCTTGGTTTTCGCCACGAATCCGTGGTCCATTTTCATGATTTTTTCGGTAGATGCTAGGGCTTTTGATAGCGCCACAGCCTCGCTTTTTTGGGTGAAGATGGCAACGGTGTCGTTGGGTTTTATTTTTGTATCTATAGACAATACTCCCGGTGCTGCTAGGTGGGCTCCGTGGCAAAGGGCGTCCACTGCAGAGTCACGTATGTAAATCTTGGGCATTAGTTCCAGAGACGTTTCCATGGGGTAAATGAAGCTTCTAAGCAGGCTTTCGTCGTTGGTTTCCCGCCACTGGGCAAACTTGTATGACACGTCATGCAGCGTGACCAGTCCTTCATCTTCAATGAAGGGGCCAGCCCTTGTTCGGCGAAGCTCCTGCATGTGAGCGCCATATCCCAGGATCTCGCCAATGTCGTAACAGAGCTTTCTTATGTAGGTTCCAGCTTCGCATCCAACTTTGAAAAGAACGTTTCTTTCATTCATCTCGAGAAAGTTCACATAGTATATTTTTCTTATTCGAAGCCTACGCTTAACCGACGCACGGACAGGAGGACGCTGATAGATGGGTCCGTGAAACTCGTCTAAAACAGCCTTTATCTGATCCTTTGGCACTTGTGAATGAAGTTTCATGACGCAAATGTATTCTTTCCCTGCTAGAAGGAGGGCTTGAATAATCTTGGTGGCTTCTTCTAGGGCAGTGGGCAGAACACCGGTCACTTTGGGATTTCCCCGGCTTTCACGCCTCAAGGGTCCCGCCGTGGCCAGCCTGTTTAAGGCTTAGGATGCGTTTAACCCACGCTGTTACTTCGTGGCTTGATGGACCAGCAGGTTTGTCTAGGTTTATTATTCCAAACTTTATGTAGTCTTGAATGGGCCGTTCTTCGGGTTTATGTCCAAAGCGGGGGTTGGTTTCTTCTTCAGCCTTAACTGCTAGGCTTCGTTTGATTTCCCAAGGTATGTTGATTCTTTGCATGTTTTTCTCCAAAGATGGAAAGGGTTGGGGAAGGTTAAAAGAGTTAGGATAGGGTGGGCTTCACTATGTTAGCCATCTCTTCTAGTTTACCGGCTGCTGTCAGTGCTTCAGTTACCTCTTCGTCGGTTGCGCCTCGCTTTATGTCAATTTTTGTTTGGATTGGTTCTAGGTGATTCGCGTTGACGCGTCTTCGTTTCACGCCGGAAACTTTTCTGGGGCCAGTTATGAGGACGAAGTTTTTGTCAACCATGTCTACGATAACGCATCTTTTTCCTGCTTCTCGTCCTGTGATTTTAACGCATATTCTTCCTACTTCTATTGCCGGCATTTTTAATCCTCTTCTCCTTGACTAGGAATACCCATCTTTATACTTTACTGATCTTGTTAGGGTAAAGCTGTGTCTTTGATATAGGGGAGAGGGGCTATATATAGCCTCAACATGGTTTGTGACGCAAACACACAAAACTTCTGGAAAAATACTGTTAACAGGGTTAAAAACTAAGTATTTTATCAGGTTAGAAACCTGTTATAGAAGCCACAAAAGGCAATACGTTATTTGTTAAAAATCCATTGATTAAATTTTTAACCTAAAATAGCCATAATGAAAAGGTAAATTCTAGTTAATATTTAAGGTTAGAAAAATGCCAAAAAGACCTGATAGCGTGATTCGTGCACGTGCAAAGTATGAAGAGCGTCAAAGTCATTTGCCTAGCTTCGTTTGTCCGATTTGTAAGTTAAAAATTAAACTCCAATCTAGCGGCAATTTAGACGCTTTATCTAAAATGACTCCGCAAGAATCAAAACGTTACCTTAAATTAGCCCATATTAGACACAAACACACGAATTATGAAAAACATCTTCGCTCCATCATGGCTTGGAAAAAAGAAATGTTAACGGAGTTGGAAAAAAAGCAAGCTGAAGTTATAAAAGAGTTTCGATTATGTGCTGAGAGAATTAACGAAAAATTTTCTCAAGCTAGACTAGAGTTACAGGAACATTACAAAGAAGAAAGCAAAAAAATGCTAAAGGCTTGCCCTAAAGTAGTTTTTAAACCGCTAACAAAAGCCAAAAAGAAGAAAGCGAGAGCGGAACGAAAAAAAGCGATGTTAAATGAAAAAGGCGAATTTGGGTTCGAGTCATGGGAAGCAAAAAAGAAAAAAAGACGAAAAAAGAAATCAAAAAAGAAAACTAAACAAAAGGAGAAACCAAAAAAGCGAAAATATAGAAGAATATTTTAGGCTTTTTTTAGTTTCATTTATCTCTCCCCTCTATAATATTGTATGTTTTGCCACATAGCTTAAAAGGATATGACGATAATTAGAGAATTGGTGTATCGGTATATGGCAAAAATTGGTTTTACTTTCTTCGCTTACGGAATACTCGCAATTTCTGCCCTTTCGTTAGTTCTATATTTTTCGGCTAGTGTGTCAGGTCATGAGGAAACAGGAGCACCTTTATTGCTTCTAGGTTCGTTTATTGCTGTTGGTTTTCTAGGGTATATGTTTCTTAAGTTAATGATGTCAAAAAGATAGAGAAAGACTCCAACATGAATTGTAACGTTTGTAAAAAATCAGTTCTTCCAGAAATTTATGACGCATTAGAAGGTATGTGTGAAGAATGCTACCAACTGTTCTTACCTGTCATAAACTGGAGAAAACTAGAAAATACAAAAAACCTTTCTAAGGAACAACCATCCGAAAGGCAAGAAAACGGTAAGGTCTTCTATGCGTGTTATATCCCCGAAATGATAGTTTTTGATTGTAACTCAAACGATTTTTGACTTGCAATAGCGTTTATCTTATTTAGAATTGAATTCTGAACTGATTCTAGAGTCACGGTTTTAGATATAGAAATATGAGATAGATATGGCATTCATAAACGTTATTTACTAAATAATGCTACAAAAGACATCAGCGTCTAAAAGGAAGAAGGAAAAAGTGAAACAACCTCTAGTATACGAAGTGGACCTAACCAAAATTCAAGGGGACGGAGATTTTCCATGTCCCAATTGCGGGGTTGTCATATCTCCTGAAGATGAAACAGAAGAGGTTTACCGCATTCTAGAGACTAAGATTAAAGGCGAAGCTTTGGAAGAGTTAGTGATTCAATGCAACAAATGTGGAAGCAAAATCCGTCTAGTCGGTTTCCTCATTCCCGAGATGGATAGCCCTTAAACTGGAACGGCTCCCCAGCTTAGAGAGTTAGGTCTAAAGTTTCTAACTTATCGTAACTTTTAAATCATCTACGTTATAGGTCATTTCAGTTTCCCAACGCACCGTAATTCCCACAGCAACCCACAATTCTTCGATAGAACCCGTATACAAAGTTGTTGTGTAAGTATAACGTTTCCATCCCGCAACTTCATTGGCGTTAATTCCAATAACGGTAAAGTTTGCTTCAAATTCTGGTTTGAAGATTCCAGCATACGCGCACACACCCGCTATAACATTGAAACTCTCCTGTTCACTGTAAAACTCAAAAGAAACCTTAACTTGGATTTGCGAGCTATTTTTCACCAATATCTTTTTCTCAATCCAAACCGTGCCATCATCCTGCCTTCCATCAATGTACAACTCCACCGAGTATTGCCCAGAATGAGCCAATGACGCTACTCTAGAAACGTTCCAATCAACATAATTACCTGGGTTGTTTGGGTCCAAAGGGACATCAGCATCCTTCACCCATCCACCGAAATCTTGTTCAAAGCCTTCACTGTAAACAAGAGGCTTAGGATAAAAATACCATCCAGCGACACCGCTGACCACAAGTAGTATTCCAACCAAATAGATTTTGTAATTTAGCTTCATTTAGATGTTCATCTCATGAAACAAAATTTGTTGGTGGTAAATAATACTACGTTTTAGAACACCCAGAAAAGAGAAGAGAATTTTTCTTAAAGGCTTTGGTGTTCTACCAGAAGCAAGGTATATACGCTCTTACTCTAAATTCAACTCCCATTCTTTTTGCCAATTTCCTCATCTTTGAAATATCCACTTCCGGGATGGTTATAGCAGTTATTTCCGTGCCTAAATCCATCTTCTTAGCTTTTTTAATAAAAATCAAAACATTTTCAAAGGCATTTTCAAACGTAGGTTTGCATATTTGATTGTATGTCGCCTTGTCGTGGGCGTTCAAGCTTACGCTTACCTTATCTACACCAGCGTTCTTTAATTCCTTCACCACATCCTTACCGTTATTCAGCAAGTATCCTTGACCGTTAGTGTCTATCCTAACAACCTTCCCAGAATACTTCTTTACCCATCTCGTAACTTCCAAAACACAGTCCAGCCTTTCTAGGGGTTCTCCAAAGCCGCAGAAAACAACCTCCCTCCAATTTTTTCTCTTTATGACCTTTTGCAGTTCTTTAATTACCTCGTTTGAGGATGGTTCCTTTCGCAGTTTTAGGTTAAACTCTCGAATACCATTCTTAAAATTTTTGAAGCAGAAATAGCAATTGTTGGGGCACCTGTTAGTTATGTTTAGATATAGGCGGTTGCCAAGCCAATAGACCACCATTGAACTCTTCTTCATGAAAAACACGGACCAGTTCCACTTTAATATAATTTATTAAAAAAGATGGAAAAAACAGTTATCATCACACGCGCTATATAGCTCTCTTTAAAAGAGATTGTCAGGTTGTTTATTAGCTGTGAGTTGATGGTGAATGCCTTACTATGTTTACATGCTTCTTTGTAAAGATGGTAGCTATTACACTGGATACGCCAAAGACGTGAAACGTCGAGTTGAACAACATAGAAAGGGCCAAGCCGCTAGATATACGCGGATGCATGAACCTGAGAAGATAGTATACGTGGAGAAGTTCGACAGCCGTAGCGAGGCCATGAAGAGAGAACGAAAAATTAAATCGCTCAGCCACAGCAATAAACAGCGATTGGTAAATTTATATGATGAAACAGATTTAGCGAATGCGTTAGCGCGTGCGCTTAATTCTGATAACATGCGCCAGATTATGTTGCTGCTTGGAAACTAAGACCAATGTATTTAAGTTATGCGGCTATTATGGAAAGAGAGAGTTAGAGGTTTCACTTTGGGCAAAAAGAAGGTCAAAAGCGAAGAAGAGCTTAAGCACATGATGTTGCCTGTAGCTAACGATGTCATTGGTGTAGCTAAAAAAATGCTGGGTTTCGATCGACTTATAGTGAGTTGTCAAGACGGCAAGGAACGCCTCTGCAGAATCCGCGGAAAGATGAAGAGAAGAATGTGGATAAGGCAGGGAGACATCGTTTTGGTCTCTCCATGGGACTTCCAGTCCGACAAGCGGGGCGACATCATATGGCGATACAAAAGAAACCAAGCCGAATGGCTAAGAAGAAACGGATACCTGAAAATTTAACAGACACGCACTTGGAATGAGGTTTCGCTTTGAAAACTGAAACGATAGAGGAACGGAAGGTTCAAAATCTTTTGAAGCTTAGGCTCTACAAGCTGACAAAACGTGAAGAGAAAGAAGACATCATTAGCTTCATAGCTAAGGTTCCTAAAGAAAAAAAATACATAATCATTTGGTGTATACTCGACAAGAAAGTAGTGGGAGTAGCATACGTTAACAAACTGGAAAAAGCCATGAAAGCAGTTGAGGCTGAAAAGGGAATAATAGTAGCTAACTGCCGATATACTTTCGCCGCCAAAAGAAACTCAAAGAAATACAAGATAGAATTAATTCCTAGAATCTTTCCCTCCTTCGACATCTTCAAGCACAAACTGGTGCCAAAACATGAAATCCTTCCACCTGAAGAGGCAAAGAAACTGTTGGAGAGATACCGAGTGCAACAGTATCAGTTGCCCCAAATCAAAGCCTCAGACATTATAGCAATTGCAATCGGGGCGAAACCAGGAGATATTCTAAAGATTACAAGAACCAGCGCGACAGCAGGAAAATATGTTTCTTACAGATATGTCACTATTGGCTGACAAGGCAACAAATTGCGTGCCAAATGAGTGAAGATAATTCGATGCCTGCTCGAAAGATGCGGATTGAAGTTTTCGACGATGATGCACGCGCGCCACAACCCTTAAGAACCGTGTTGTTCAATCAGCATGTCAAACCGAAGTGAGTGTAGAAGATATGTCAGATAAAGAACCGTCCGAAAGTAAAGAGTTAGTAAAGATGGAAAAATTGACTCCAGATTCGAGAGAAGTCAATATTATTGTGAAGGTGGTCTCCAAAAGTGAAGTTCGGAACGTCACAGGAAGAGACTATTCCACACATAGAGTTGCAGATGCCTTGGTCGGAGATGAAACAGGATGCGTAATCTTAACGCTGTGGGACGACAACATAGACAAAATAAACGAGGAAGCCACCCTACGCATCACTAACGGCTACGTAAACTTGTTCAGAGGAAACATGCGCCTAAACATAGGAAGATACGGTAGCTTCCAACTCCTAGAAGAATCTCCTATCACGGAAGTCAACAAAGAAAACAATCTATCTGACAAAAGGTACGAACAGCAAAGGCGAGATCGATCTTACAGACCTAGATACGGTGGAAGAAGAGAATACCAGCAACGAAGAAGATATTAAACGCACATAAAGAATCTCAGTCTACTTTACAAATTTCCTTCGATTCCTTTTGAATCTCTCTACGAATTAAGGATAGAGAAGGTTACGTATGAACCCTATTTAAAGGTGCCTAAAAGAAAAAATCAACGTATCATAAACGCTAAAATTCTCATCTTAAGTTTTTAGACCAAAAACAATCCTTGATTCGTTAAGAAATAATGCCTTCTGATTTAGCACACTTAATTTAAATAACTCCACCAACTTCATGATGTTTTA